>Ga0184629_10000275_pt1 | contig 22885 bp, 25 predicted proteins | sample PLM4_32_b1_FD_133158 | JGI IMG/M metagenome (GOLD analysis project Ga0184629, IMG submission 133158) | Groundwater sediment microbial communities from an aquifer in East River, Colorado, USA - PLM4_32_b1 | ecosystem: Environmental > Terrestrial > Soil > Riparian zone | place: USA: East River...
ATTCCCTCCTGCAATTTGTTCGATCAGCTTTTGAATCTCACTCTTACCGCGCTTCTTAGTAGGAGACAACCCGGCATCACGTAGCCCTTGCAGCATCTTATCGACCTGATCTTGAATTTCAAGAGAAGCGTAATATGCCTGCTGTTCTGGATCAGAGGTGACAACCGACTGACCACCAATCCAGGACGTGAGTGCTGCATTACCGGTGCGTTTCGCGGTAATAGAACCCGGGCCTGTAATCCCCGCCAATCTTGAGGCAGGAATCTGCCCTAGGAGGTAAGTATAGTAGGGGTTAGCCCCTGGGCCTTCAATGCCCTGCCTCGACGTGGGGCCGACATTACTGCCCGGTATAAGGGACAACAGTTTAGCTCCGAAGGGAGTAACAGGAGCACGTGGATGTCTCTCATCGGCGATGGGCTGTTTAGTGAAGAAGGACTTGTTTTGGTAGAGTTCGATTGGCGTCTTGATCGCCGGGGACAGCATAGCTGCCACTCTATCAAACGCTTCTCCCTTACCCTGAAAGGGAATCAGATCGGAGACGCCGAACTGAGGCATGTAATATTTGCCCTTTCCAATAGGAAAGCCCATGCCTGTTTCAACAAACTCAGGCACCGGAACACCTGACTCTTGCCCTGAGGCATAAGTTGATTCCTGTGCCAGCTTAGGAAAGGCCGAGTATCGTCCAGGCTCCTGAAATATCTTCTTGACCTGATAAGGAATATTCTTTCTCGTCCAGGTATAGAAGGGGAAGATAGAATCCCTGAGCTTCTGCTCAAACGGAGTCAGATCGGAGTAGTCGAAGTGGGCCAGCTTGACTCGCATAGCGGCTTCTCCTGCACTTTCCCCTAGAGCCTGACGACGCCACATATAGTGGGTCAGACGACCCCAATTCTCTGCCGACTTGTTGAAGTCCTGCATGACCTTGGTGGTAAGAGCAATGTATTGGTGATTCTTTCGGAGAGCACGGCTCGTGTTACCACCATACTTGAAGTATTTTTCAACCCGCGCAATATCACCCGCGAACAATCCCGCCAAGATACCGTGGTCAGCAGCTTCTTGCACCCAACCAAAGGCAGCTGGATCTCCGTCCGCAGCCGATTTCATGGTGCGAGCAGCACGAGTTCCGTACTTACCAAGAGCGGCGGGGCCAATACCTGAAAGCCACATATTCCACATATCCGTCATGGTGTTGCGAATACGATATCCTGGGTTAACAATGGTGACAAGTACCTTCCAAGCACCCTGCCACTTGGCGAATCCATGAACAAAGTTGTCTACCGTGGAATCATTCCCGCTTACAATTCGTTCCAACCGGAGAAAACTATCTGCTGCATCCTGTGGGAACGCAAACGAGTGCCCATACTTATCAGTGGCCCTGGAATCAACTTGCAGATGAGGCTTCATTGCCGGGTTAGCTTTGCCCCGAACTGCCTTCTTATATTGTGCGTTGGCAGCTTTGAGCTCAACCTTGGCTTCCTTCAGAGCATCCTTAGCGGTGTTATGGGCCAGCAAAGGCTCAGACACGGCCAATTTGTGGGCGTTCGTGCGAGGATTATCAATCGCCTTGAGGGCGTCATCCAACTGCTTTCGCAACTTGACCATCTTGATCTGGTTCTTCGCCATCTGAGGGGTGGTAACCTTGGCAGCCTTCACCTTGCGAAGTTGGGCCTCAAGTGCCTTCAACCTGTCCCTCTTAATCATGGTGGAAACAAAGGGGGTTCCATCGGCGGTACGCATTTTAACAGGAGCGTGCTTTAGATCAGGGTGGGCTTTCTTAGCTTCATCCCACAACCTAGTGGCTATCCCTTGGCGATAATGCCGGGGATTGACCACTAGCCCCTGAACTTCCCATCCCTTGCCTTTTTTGACAATCAGGATATGACCAAGTTCGTCGCCCTTGTTCTTCAAATTGAACTGCTTTGCAGCACCTTTAGCTGTGGTTTGGACGCTAACTCTGCCGGACACAACCTTGTCTGCTGGAACTTCTTTACGCAGTTTTGCGATTTGACCTTCTAGCTTCTTAACGGCCGTTGCTTTCGCACCTGTGCGTAGTTTGGTGGTAGTGGCTGCATAGCCCTTTTCCGCCACCTTCTGAGCATTAAGGAGTTCATTTTTTATCTTCTGAACAGCCTTATCGTAATCCCCTTCTGCATGAGCGGCAGCACGAATGGCGGCGTCATGCTTAGCAAGAGCCGCTTCTGTCCGTTTCACACCAAGAGCTACAGACTTCTCATTAACAAGCCGGGTAGGCACGCCGATGCTAGCCTTCAGGGTGTTGATAAGAGCCATATCCGCCTGACGCTCAGCCCCCGCCCTAGAGCGGTGAGCCAACAGCCTAAATGGATTGGTCTCAATATTCGTCGGGAGAGCTCCGGACTTCACTAGCTCCTTGATTTGAAGGATGGAGAGGGCACCTGTTCTACCCTTCTGGAAGCCAGCCTCCGTCAATAGACCTCGCTGAGAGATAGTGGGAATAGCGGTTTCACCATCTTTAAGAAGGATATGCGGAACGTACATCCGCCCATGCTCCCCGAAGTTCTCCACAGCTACGCCCGCAGCCCGGTCGAACTTGTACATAGATTCGGTAGCCTCAAAGTAACGCCGAATGGCGTCTTCCTGGGAGGCATCCAACATCCCTCGCTTCTTTAGCAAGCTGATGTATCGCTCATTAAGACGAAATCCGCCTGTCTTGATGGGCACAACTGCTTTCCATGCATTCCCCTTGGCGGTCTTGAGGGGCTGTTCCATGTGATGCAGCCCTTGTAGGAAGTGGTCAACATCCATTGTCTCGTCAACGCCGTTAAGGATTTTCCCGATCAACTGTCGCTGCATGACCGCGTTCTGCTCAGCAACATGCTGGCGAGCGACCTGTCCTGAGCGAACAATGGGATTCTTCCAATCAGGGATGAAACCCTTACCCAGCCGGTCAGATAGTTGGCTGATAACAGGGATACCTGCACGAGAAATACGTTGTCCTGGACGTGCTAGAGCAGGAGTGAGGGGTACCTTAATGTGATGCTTGCGGGTACCATACTTGAGATAGATTTTACGATAGTCGAATTCCAAGGCTTCTTTATGAGCAAGAGAAGTGGCAATGGCCTCTTCTGACTTAGCCGCGATAGCCTCTTCATGGGTTAGTCCCATGATCGGGCGAGACCTGTTAGCTTTGTTCAACTGTAGAAGTGCATGGCGAGACGCAAACTTTTTTCCTCCCGCCTTCAGCAACTCCTCAGTAACCTCGTCAGTTGCACCCTTTAGCGCCTTCTGTCCTGCCTCTTCGGCAGCCTTCTTAAGTAGTTTAGGGGTAACAGACCTAGCGCCTGCCTTCGCAGCCATATAGCCCGCCGTTGCGCCTCCACCACTGGGTACAGAGGCACCGAGGGATAGAAGCATAAGAGGATCGGTAACAATATCGAGACCGAAACCCGTAGCTCCTCTAATCTTACGATGTCCCTTAAGTACGCCATGTTCGCCAAGAACTTCACCGAAGCCCTGGCGCTCTTTGCCTGTGAAACCACGCTTTGCTGCTTCACCAATATCCTTGATTTCACCAAGTCCGGGTGCGTTGCCCTTCCGAGCCTTATCTCGAATATCCCATGCTTCGTTAACGGAGGCAGTAACGGCCCACGAGGGGCGCATTAGCTTGTCCATTGCCCAAGTGGCACCACCAAGAGCTCCCTTGCCAACACCCTTCAGCTTATCACCGAAGGATTGGTGCCCCTGGGACTTAAAAGCAGCTAGAGTAGTTGCCGTCTGTCGTGGAGTAAACCCAGCTGAAGCAAGAGCAATCGCCTTCTGCTCCTCTGGGATATTAGACCGAAGCATGGCAAGGATAGCCGCTTTATTAATTGACTTCTTTTTCTTGGCCTTGGGCTTGGGAGGCTTATAGGTAGGAGTCGTCAGCCCACCGAAACCGGAGCCAGACGAACTAGGGCCTAGACCTCCGAACGGGTTAGCTGCCATTACTCCTCCTATTTATGCCCATATTTAGGCTTTATAACTCCCGGCCCTTTACCGGCCGGATCGAAGATTAGTTGCCCCGCCTTATTTAGCCGCCACTTAGTCCATTGTTTGTGAGCATGACTTAGCCGGAGAATCTGTGCAAAGGCATTCTTAACAGCCTCTATAGCACGAGGATCATTTGCAAGATTCATCTGAGCAAGAGCGGTCATTGCATTTTGAAGTGCAATCTTGGGACTAATACCAAAGGTACTACGAGGACTCAAAGCCCCACTAAAGGCTGCATTTCCGATGTTGCTTTTGGTTGCTGGATCGTTCCAATCTACACCATTTGGACTGTTAGCAATTTTCCGTAGCTCAATATTGGACTTCTTGAGGGCCAACTTCTGAGCTTTGAGGCTCATATTGCCTTGTTGAATCTGTTGACCACCTTGAACAATATCCTGTTGACCCTTAGTGATGTCCTGCTGTCCAAGGATCTGAGCCTGCTTTAGTGCAGCCTGACCGGTCTGATACTGAAGCACATCCTGTTTGCGACCCCAAGCCATAGTCATAGCGTCCATCAGATTCTTCTGATAAGCCGCTGCCTTCTCGCGTTGAACGTCCCTCAGGTTTCCCTGAAGTTCATTTTGCTGAGAATTGAATTCACCTGAAGCCCTGCGTCTAGCATCGAGCGACTGTGCGCCAAGAATAGGAGCCATACGGGCATCAAACGCCTTATCAGAGGCTCCGAGCCCGGTAAGCATATCTATTCCTGCCTGACCGTAAGAAGCCCCCTCAACGCCTCCTGCACCACCGAACAGGTCATTGATGTTCCCCTGCCCCTGCTGAGCCTGAGCAATACCCTGATCCCATGCTGCGGTAGCCTGCGAGGCACCATAAGCTCGCTGATCTTCAATCTGAGCAGCCCAGCCCTGAAGATCCTTCAGAGCCTCGTCCTCTTGTGCCTGACTATTGGCAATCTGCCGCTGAACCTCAGAAATGTCGGTACCATACGCCAGATCCGTCATCGTCTGTGCCAATGTCTTCGGATCAAATCCAATGCCGGAAGGTTTCTTAGGCCCCTTACCCACCTTAGGCCCCTTACCCGCCTTAGGGTTCTTGATAACAACCTTCTTTGTCAAAGGGGTACCACTTTCACGTAGCGGTCTACCCGTCTTTGGGTCAACCCCTCTCATTATCTACCCCCTTGGAATACTGGTTTCTTTACTACCTTCTTAACCGGTGTGGCACCTGATTCACGGAGGGGCCTACCAGTTTTCGGATCTATCCCCCTAGGGGCTATTGATCTGAGCACAGGGAGCGGTGGAGCTTGGTACCCAACCGGAAGTGTCATACCCAAATTTCCAACCTGGTTAGGATCATACTGAGGATCATACCCAGGATCAGTCCAATCACCCCAAGCATCTCCTGCTGCACCCTGTAGGGAGGCCAACATTTCATCATTCTTCTGGCGTTCGATGTCACCCATCTGGGCCTGGTATCCTGACTCGTAATCTGCCAGGGAGTTCTTAAAGCCTAGCGATTGAACCGCCTGTCCATAACGGAGCGCAGATTCCCCCTGATTACCAAGTCCGGGGCCAAAGAATCCACGCTGTTGTGCCTGTTCATTAGCAGCATGGAGTTCAGAACCCTGACTCTGTAGCATCTGCTGATAGCTACCATATTGTGCATTAGGATCTACCTGATAGTCTTGATTCAGTCCGCCTTTGATCTGCGTCTGCTGGCGTTGAGACATTAATTGACTCTTAGCGCGCTCATAGGCAGACTGAGCTTTAGCCTGATCTTGTAGATAAGTGCCAGCACCAGGGATCAATCGGGCTTGACCACTGGAAGTGTCATAATAACTAGAAGTTGCCATTAGCTGACCGTTCGGGGTGAGACGATTATGTGTCTATCGTAGTACGAACCGGTTCCAGAACCAGAACCCCCGTCGGCCACTTTGTACTGCAACTTAGCGACCCACGACGCGGTGGCGGCGCTAAGACAGTAAGTCCAGGCACCTCCCCCCTCCGCAAACGCATTAAGGGAATCCGCGCGAATATACTGTAGCTGGCTTCCGTTCACCATGAGTCCCGCTATCGTGGCCGCGCCGTTGGTGTTGTTCTCCATCGCGGCCCCGAAGTAGATGTCGTAGTCTCCCGAGAGAGGAATCGTGAAGGTCGGGCCGTCGGTGGTGAGGTCGGCAGAGGCGGTAGAGGGCGTGCTCTCGTATGTCTTCACCCGGGCAACCTTCGGGAGTCCGCCGATGTACTGCCACTTGGCGAGCGTCGAGTTGTATCGCAGGTACCAGGCGTAGGTCGGAGCGGACGTGGAGTCCACGAAGATCGTCTGCTGGCCGTCTACGGGAGATCCTGGAAGTGTCGTCTGGTAGGTAGGAGCACCCGCGCTGGCCCAGGTTCCATCTCCGCGAAGGAAGTTGGAGGAACTGGGAGAACCGGAGCCAAGGCTTCCGACTCCAATGCGCGTGACGCTGGAACGCACCCAGGCCGAACCATTCCACACCGGAACTTCGCCTGAGACAATGCCTGAGGGTTTGGCAGCATAGCTGTCGAGCAAGGTATCAATCGCATCCATTCCAGCATTGAACCCTTTACCAGAAGGAGCATCCACGGCAGTATTGAACTTCGGGATACCCTTTGCAGTAGGTGTACCGGTAGCGTCCTGTGCCATGTTTTAACTCGCTTTATAGTATGGAATTACGAATGGCGCACCTGTGTAATCAAGGATACGAATATATCCCGATGGTGTGGCCGGAGGTGCTGTAGCTGAACCAGCGGCTCCTACGCTGAGTTGTGCTTGAGAGAACTGAACCTGGTCACCAAATATATGTTTCACATTGACCGATAGTTCATCACACACCAACGTAGGAATCCGCGAAGGAGGAGTTTCCTCTAGCGCGTTCTGTAGGAAGCGAACCAACCGTTCTACAGTCCACTCGCCAATTGTTTCTTCTGCCATTAGATTCTCCCGAGTCTCTGCCACTTGTAGGCAATCTGGAATGGCCCTAGATGTGCTCTTGTAACCGCCGGGGAGTTTTGCCACAGTCGGAAACTGAGCATCTGTGAGCGTTTAAGGAACTTGATCCGCTTTGGCTTAAAGTTTGCCAGCGTTAGAGTTTCCCAAGTGGGGAACAGTAGTGCCAAGTTGTCCCAGGTACCCACCAATACAACCAATTGATCCCAGGTGTACACCGTCGTTGGATAGGCGGCTGTGGCCGTTTTACCAATGCTTTGTAGTCCGGGAACGGTGTCAATCCTAAGTGTATCTCCCTGTGAGATATACGTTAGGGAAAGTTGCTTGAACAACTTTTTGTGCATTGAGTCGCCCTCGGTGAATTTCTTACTTTCAACGTAGAAGTCTGGCCCACAGGTGAGTACCTGTGCGTAGGCGACCAGAGGCCCATCGGCGGTACTTACTGCTCCGAAGGGATCTGCCAATCCGCCTGCGTAGGTATCTGTGTTGAAGTTGAGTCCAAGAGCGGTAGCTCCTTTGTAGAAGTTGACCAGTCCACTGGTTTCAACGTGGTTGCCGATCCAGTAATCACCAGGGGCAAGCTCCACCGCTGTAGTGAAGGTATAGTCCCTAAAAGCGGGGCCGTCTGCTTGGTTAAGGGCAACCACACTAGTAGTCCCGAGAAGTGCAGTAGGAACCCCTGCAACATCGGAATATATGCCTGCTCGGACGTTGCAGGCAGTTGAACCCCCACCTTGTCCCACAGAATAAATTGCAATCTTGTAGATAGCAGCCCTCGTTGGGACAGTAATCTTGGAGAAGTATTTGGTGTCAGCGGCCCCTGCAAAAGTAGTTGCTGTTCCAAGAGAAGTCACTCCATATCGGTAAATTCCCGCACTTGCACCAAGGTCACAAAGAACGGAATCATTGTCGTCTACATCGAACAGATCAAACCCTTGGCATATTACTGCCTTGGTGTTATCGTTCACGATGTAAAGATTTTGCTTGCCGGTATCAGCAGGGGTCTCCGTATAACCTCGGAAGGCCATATTGGTGAAGATTGAAAACGCCCTGGTCTCCAAGTTAATTACATAGGTCAGTGACGTAGGAGTAAAGGATAGAGTTCCTTTTTGAACACCCACATTCGGATTGAGATTCTCAATGTGGAGCAAGTAATGTCCACGAACCACCATACCCCACAAACGATAAGAAGCAGGGTTCATGTTGCGAACCGCGTTGCGGTAATAATCACCTAGTTTTTCGGCGGAGAGGTTGGAGACTGTGATCCCGTCGTAAAAGTAAATACCGTCCACCCCTGCCCAGATAACGCCACCGCCATAAGGCTGTGCGGACATACCAGATAGGGTTCCGTCGTCCTGGATTTTCTTGATTGAGAAAGTCGTCGCCGTGGAACCGGTGATTGCATAGGTCTCGTTCTCCTTGATGACAATTAGCCCGTTATAGGCCGGAATAAGCGCCTTAATGGGTGTATCTGTCCCTACGGACGAGGATACATCAAAGAAGTCCCCATCGTAGGTACTGAGATCGAGGCCCTCGGGATCCCCTGGATCGGAGAACCATACACGCGAAGTACGAGTAAGGGCGCGACCGTTATTAGCATACCACTGACGCCCTGCATAGAAAGCACTGAGGAATCCCACTTTGTTATCTGAACCCATTGTGCTAAGTGTCCAATCACCATCACCCCTGAGCGCAACAAACTTCTCGTTGTTCAGAGCAAGAGCGGAGTTGGCAGCCAGAGTAATGCTGATCTCATTAGTGACCGTGGTAACCTTGCCCACCCACGCCATATCGGAGGCGCGATAAATATTCCACGTTCCTGTTGCCATTGACTGGGAAACAAACTTGGTGTTCGCTCCTGTAACAGTGGTGGTAGATGTGGCGGTAGTAATCCGACCCTTAACGACCTTGTACTGAAAACCTCTAACGGAGGTAGCAGTATAGACTTGGCCGGTACTGGTGTAGTTCGCAACGTCTAGGAGGGTGATAGAGGTATCACTATCCACAGACTTGACTACTCCAATCAACGTCTGAGTAAAGTTTCCTCTACTTGCATCAGAGGTATTACCAAAGATGTACATGCCGGAAGAAACATTTGCCAACCAGGAGGTGCCAGTTCCAGTAAGCGTTCTAGAACCAAGGGTCATAGCAAGAGTACCCGTGGTGTAGTTTGCTTTGTTCCCGCCCCGCCAGAATCCTAGTGTTTGGGTAGGTGAAGCGGAGTTGTATTGCGAAGACGTGCCAAGGGTAGCACCGCCAAGAAGAGTTGGCTTAGCATCAACAATATAGTAAGGCGATTGAGGCAGAAACCCGTTCCAGGTAAATGCTGTAGCGGTTGAAAAATCATCCGATAGCATCTGAAATTGTCCCGTTGCATTGTCTCCCACGAACACACCAACTCGATATCCACCTGCCGGGGTGATTGTGCCAATAATTCCACAGCCCTTTTTAGCGAAGGTGGGGAAACCGGATGCACCCCTTACAGGCCCTCTACGCCGAACTAGTCCGGGATAATCAAGCAGAGCATCTTGTAGATATCTTGCTTCACCATCTGAGAGTGTGTGAGCAGGCTGTGCTAGATTCATACCCTCTGGGAGGCCATCGAACGTCTGTGCTTCCAACGCAGCCATCAAGCCTCCTTAGTAGTCGTAGATATCGTCCTCGTCAATGACGAAGATTTGGTCAGATCGTTGATACTGTCTGCGGAACAAATCCTCATGCATCTGCTGAATCTTGTTCTCGAAGTCAATCTGAAACATGTTCCCGTTTTCCGGATCATCTTCCATCTTGTACAAACGAAAGAGCGCACCAAGAACAATAGCCTGGTGATGTCTCGCAGGTAGAAGGATGGACGTTGATACATCATTTTCGGTCAATTCCACCTGGGTAGCGATGTAATCAAGCTGAAACCGACCTGTCGAAACCGGGGGTACCGGATAGAGTCGGATCTGTCCCGCCACAAAATAATAACTGGCAGGATCAGAGACCAGAGAAATCTGGTTTCCATAGCGATCTCGAATTGTGGACAACCTCTCGGGCCAGAGAGAGACCCCGTTTGTAAGGTCAAATAGCCAAAGAGCCGTCTTGAAGTCGGTGGGCATATTTGTAGGAGCAGGTGAAGCTCCGTCAAAGTTGAGGGCCACCGTCTTCTCCAAAAAAGGCCACGGTTCACGAGATTCAATATCCCAGATGGCATCGTTAATCTTTGCCAACTTACGTTCGGTGCTGGTGTCTTCAAACCCGTGATCCACCAATTCCGACAGAATCTCTGAAACGTCCATTACATTGCCCTACGAAGGCCCATCTGGATTTGTGGCTGAGGCTGCTGACCATAACTCTGAAGCAACTGCTGAATCAGTGGATTCATAGCGAGATGCTGCTGAGACGGGCCTGTTAGACCCAGTGATCCACCCTGATATTCCGGTTGTGGCGGTCTGAAAGAGCCCGCGAATGATTGCTGAGCTCCAATATTGGGAGGTTGGAACTGGGGAGCTTCAATTGCACCCTGCCCATAGCCCTGCCCTTCGCCACCATAACCAGCTAGTATCTGAGGAAGTGCCTGGCCTCGCTGACCCATTGCATTTCCTCCACCCCCACCAAAGCCCAAACCACGGCCAAATCCTGCGCCAGCAGGACGCCCAACTCTAAGTCCACCACCAGCACCACCCTTACCACTTCTACCCATCAACTTGGCAATTAGGGCGCGCTTGCGCTGTTCAGTGGGATCTCCTGGTACAAACATTAGTATCTCCTCTTTGGTTTAGGATAGGGTTGAGTCCCACGGATGGGAGCGTCTTTACCTACGCCACCCCGGCCCTTAATATACTTGACCAACTGACGCTTCTTGCGTCCAATTGCATCATCAAGATTCCTAGGGTCTGGCAGGCCGAAAATTTGCTGTGCCATTATTTTTCTCCCGTCTCACCTGGCATAAATACTCTGACAGGAGCCTTATCAGACCCCTTCTTTCTGAAACCCCATTCTATCGCTTCAGCCAACTGGCCGTCTGCATTCGAGTGGTCATTCTTTTTCTTTAGCAATTCGTTCTGGCGATCCCATTCGTCAATGATTTCATGCCCACGTCTTGTGGCATCAGACAAATAGAGTCGCTTCTTGATCTCCAATGGGGCTGGGATCCGATTCGGGGGCACAAATCCCAAGATGGGAAGATCCCCATGTCCACTGGCGTCATTTGAACCGGCCTTAAGATAAACACAATACTGTTGCGTCTTCTCGTTAAAGCCAAAATCTAGGTCTGGATCGTACTCCTGCGCCGCCTTACGGGCAGCAATTAGCTCCCGGTCTTGGTGTCCAGCGGGAGTCCAAATCTGTGCGGTCTCGCGTTCCATGCTTCTCCTTATTTGGGACTGGGGCGGGGAGTAGGAAGCCATACAGCGAACCTACTCCAAACCGCCCCATTATCCACCAGGATTAGATCCCGGAAGGATCGTCCGTCAAGCCGTACAGGAGCAGCTGCGTATTACGCCGCTGTGCGCCGAGGTTACAATACTTGGCAAGCACAGCTTCCCAAGCGTCATATCCAACAACCCACTTGAGGATGTTGCCATCCTCGTCCAGCCAGTTCCAGTCGCCTGTATCGAACATCTTGAGCTCCTTCTCCGCAAGGAAGAACACCTTGCCGAAGGGAGCCTGCCGATCCACGATAAAGGGCGCTCCGAAGTAGTCGAGTGCCTTAAACCCTCCGTGGAGAGTCATAGGCTCAACATACCTCACCTGGGGCTGAAGCAGGTTAAACAGCGCACGCTGAATGCCCGGACTTGAGATCATGCCAGACGTATCTCCACCGGCAACCGTCACCGAGTTGATAGCCTGGGTCATAAGATCAAGCGTAAGAGCACCCGCAGCGTTAATCCGCTGGTTGTCCCACCATCCGTTACCCGCCGCAGAAGCATCAATACCACCGAAGGTATTGGCTGCCGTAGGTAGCACCTTGCCGAGTCCGTCAATTTCATACGAAACACCAGCAACGGCGTTACCCTGTCGGAAGATAAAGTCCGTACCGGAAGTCATCGTGACGGCAGCACCGTCAATCGTAATCTGTGCCAAAGACACAGACACGTCCGAAACTCCACGATCAGCGAACCGGGTAGTAGGAGCAGCAACCGTGCCTCCGTCAATCTGCATACCAATATAGATTTCGCCCTTACGAAGCGGCTCAGCAGTATTGGTAGAACCACCGGCGATAGGCCGGATGTCGATGACGTTAGCAGCAGCAGCGGAACCACTCGAAATACGAGCGGTACCGTCTCCGTACAACTGACGGGCAATGTCCATCTTCAGGTCGTTTCTCATACCATTGATCTCGCCCTCAAGCACCTTAAGGAAGGAGCCTGCCTGGGTAGCCGTCTTCACGCGGCCGAGTCCTGTGATACGAACGCGCCCATAGAGCGCCTTAATATCAAAGACCGGCTTAGCATAAAGCTGAGCACCCGGGTTAGCGAATGCAACGTTTTCGCCGCGTGCGAACACGCCAGAAGAACGCTGCTTATGGACAGAGAGGACAACCTGGTTGCCTGCGAAGTCCTGGGACTCACGGCCGATGCGCTGCGGAAGCAACACCTCGTTGTTTAGCTGCTCCACGACGGAGCCAAGATAAACGTCCTTGAGTACACCAGAAAGAGTCGAGGCAACAGATGCACCTAGAAAGGCCATCAGTTTCTCCTCTTATCGAACTTAACTACAGTCCTAGAGTAGAGGGGTTAACCGAGTTGAGCTCTGATGATCTCCATTGCAGCAGCCCTGGTCTGTTCCTCCGTCTTAGGTACCACTGGCACCTGAGTTGCACCACCCGAAGGCAATGCAGCCGGAGTATTGACCGAAGACTTGCTACTAAGATACCGGGCGAGGACTTGATCCTGCACCGCCTGATATTGCGCCGAAGCGGCCATAAGATCACCGTTCGTTGCAAATCCCAGGTCGATAACGGACTGCATATCCTCTTGAGTCCAATCTGGATGCTGACTCTGAATAACAGAAATCTGCCGATCCAGATGAGCCGACAGGTTAGCTGTCTGCCACTCATCCTGCATCTGGTCACGCCATTGCTCAAGTTCAGCAATCTTTTCCTCATAGGGATCAGGCCCGACGGGCTGCCCGTATTCATCGTACTGTTCCTCAGGCTCCTGCGCTTGGAGGTAGCCCTGCTGCGCTAGCTGGGCTTCTAGGGTCTGGTACGCTTGTAGGGCGAACTGTGGGTCTGAATTAAGCGCCTGGATGAACTGCATAGCCTGTTCGGCTTCAGCCCTCTGCGCCGCAGCCGCCTGAGTCTTCTGCGTATAATCCGCCTGCATTTCACGCTCACGCGCTCGCAGGAAGATTTGCGCCTCTTCAGGTAGACCGCTGATGTCGATACTCTTTGAGGCAGGCTCCGGTGGAGTCTGCTGACTCGGTACGACAGGTGCCGCTCCTGGCGCGCCTGCTGGCGCATCGGGCTGGTTTCCGGCCTCCTGAGCCGACGGATCGGTCTCTAGAGCCTGGAAGGCCCCCAAAGCTGCATCATATTCTGACATGTTACTCCTTCTCTGCGGGGAGGAGTTCTCGATATTCAGTCGAGACTGGCTCCTCAAACGCTTCGATTTCTGCTGCCCGTGTCCGGGCCGCGTCTAGCATACCGACAACTAGCCCTGAAAACAGTTCCCGCAGTTCTTCAACCGGGGGAAGGGCGAGCGTATGCTCCACCCTGGTCGTCTCGGAGATAGCCTCGTATGCACGGATCTTGTCCGAGAGGATGCCGATGCCGGTAGTCAGTTGCGGAATGGTGGCGCGTTCGCCACTATCCAACACCTGCTCCAACTTCTGCAATAGCTTGCCTCGGATTCGGACAGCATCGGAAATGAAGTCGGAGGCTACTAGTTCCACCTCGGCAATAATGCTCTGGGGAACTACATTCGCCTCCCACTCCATTTTCCAACGTCGAACAGCGGAAGCATCAATTCCTGTGTTTCTCGCTGTACGCTTTACATTGCCTTCATTCACTTGAAGCTCGGCGTAAACAACCGCCTTTTCTCGATCAGTGTACGTTCTCCTAGCCATTAGACTTCGGCTTTGGCTTGAACGAGGACTCCTTGAGCTTCTTCTCAGCTAGGTCTGCATCGGCTTTCGCCTTGCGTTCCTTGTGCTCCTGAAGGCCAGCGTCTCCTCCCGACTTCTGGAAGTGCTGCTCTTGACGCTGCTGATTCTGTTGCGCGATGGTACCGGATCGAATTGCTGCATCTGCCAACTTAGCCTGGATTTCCGTAGACTTAAGCTGCATATCCAGCGGAGTAAGCGGATCGTTACCCGCTTCATCCTGGTCGATCTTGTCAATACTATCCGACACCCACGTTTCAAGCGGCGGCTCCTGCATATCCTCAGGCGTAACATCAATGCCTGCACGATCCAGGATCTTAGCCGTTGCGGTAGGCCCTGCGGTGCTCTTAATCTGCAACGTCGGGGTAACCGGCTTGAACTCAATGGGTTTCGGCATCTGCGCCAATGCTTCCTGAGAAAGAGCAAAGTGCGTCATAAAGGACTGTTTGACCTCCATCGGCAATGTCTCGAACTCAGTGGACTTCATAAACAGTGCATGAACGTCCAAATGGGACTGTAGATTCTCGAAGGGCTGTGGACGGAGGCTCTCCTGCTGCATATAGTTCTGAATTGCCTCCGGATCGGTAATTGGTTCTCCACCAGGGCCAACCGCCTGCCCACTCTCAGCTTGCATCTGGGCGTTCTGCAAAGCAACTGAATTGACTGGTTGCCCTGCTAGGATTCTATCGTGCTCACGATATGCCTGATCTTCGTCGGCTTGGAATGTCATGCCGAGACCGTGCAGATCCGCGATATCAAGATACTTGTACGCCTGATCTGGGCGGAGGATTCCTCTCTCCACATAGTCCATAATTCTCTGCTGCCTACCCGCACGGGTGCGTGGTAGCGCGGAACCGGTCTCAACGTGAATAGACACCCCACCCTTCAGATCAGCCTGTGAGAAGCGGCGTGCTTTGGTACTGCCACCGCTACCATAAACCTTCAGAAGGCGTGGTTCCTTGTAATATTCCTGTGCCAGATTCAACATGAGCTCGCCAGACCGTCCAAGGACTCGCTCCAAGAGCAAGATCCTCGGTGCAAGGCGGTCTGTCGCCATTTCCTGCAAGAGATCAATGGCAATACCAGCCTCTACGTTCGGAGGCGGGGTACCTTCGGTAATGTCCACGATCCCGAATGCCTGACGAATATCGTCCCTCAGGTTCTTCAGGTGCTCGAAGACATATGGAGGCATACTAGGAAGTTGTTCAACCTCCGGTTTGTGGTCGCCAATGAGGTTGTACTCGTAAATTGCTCCCGGCTCGGAAGTCAATCTAACACCCGTCAAGGAGCCGGTGGGTGCCCACACGCGAGGCTTAAGCGTAAGATTCTTGTACTCGACAATCTGGCTGATGGTCTTATTCAGATCCTTCTGAATCGGAATAGCTCCTTCAACATCTCCCATGTCGTAAATCTGGCCCGGCACACGAATGCCCGGGAACTTGACCAAGGGAAGTTTGTCGGTCGGATAGGGCCACGCTTCATCCTCAAGGATATGTTCGTCTACCCAGGTAACAACCCGTCCGTTGGGAATAGTTGCCTGAGGCAAGAAGTAGCCTACATTGACGCCTTTGACACTCGGTTCTGTCGCATTGAGCGCGGAACCAGGCATCGTGGAACCAACATCGTTTCCCGAGGGAATAGCGTCCGCTTTAACGTCTACTTTCCACTTCTTGTTGATTTCCTCCGGCGTCATGTTATGAACACAGATGGCATACTTGGCCTCATCAAAGACCTTCGCAGATTCATCACAGAACACATCAAACGGGGAGAGAACCTCTACCTTGATATCTCCCATGTAGACGACCTTCTCCTGTGGCTGGATACCTTGATTAGAGAGTTCCGCACGGAATAGATCCTGCATGGAAGAGTCGGTGATAGGGTTGCCGTTCGGGTCGAGTAGGAAGCGCATCTGCTTACCGGCGTCCTTGTCCCAGGTGACCTTCCAATAGCCCTGTCCGGTGATAATAGTCCATAGGAGTGCTTCTGCCAGTTTGTCGTCCAGACTGAACTCAGTCCACCAATGCTCCAATAGCTTGTCGGCTAGCTGAGCGGCCTTAATGTCCGCATCGGAGCCAGACGAGGCTGTAGCATGGGTAACCGGCTTGGTCTTCGTTAGCTTAGCCAGAAGCGCGTGGGCACCAGGCGAGATTTGATTGTTCACGATCCTCACCCGGTAGCGAGGCTTTTCGCCATCCTCCACCGGTAGGGACTCCAACCGTTTAAGGGATTTGTTGTAATATGTGTACTGTTTTCCCTTATAGAAGGCGAGACTCAGCTTCCACTGAGCCTCAAGATACTGGCGACCACGCTTCAGGCTGTCCAGTTTTTCATTGAGATCGGAGGCAGACAAAAGTTTACTTACATCCTTCGTCTGTCCTGCGGCCTGGTCTGAATCAGCCATTGTTCTCCTAGATTGTGCTTAGATCCTCGTCATAGTCGAGGACAATTTCGTTGTCAAATTCAAGCGCACGAAGCAACTCTTCGGCCTCAGCCATACTAATCTGCTGAGTTTCCTTCATAAAGCGGATATCTTCTTCGCTCTCACTCATGTAAAGGGGCGTTTTACTGCGCGTAGGGACTGGTTGTGAGGCTAGCTCCTGAGTATGTTTTAGCAGTTTCGCCAGATCCTCTTTCAGGATTTCCACTCTCAGCGTCAGAAGAGAGGTCTTCTCCCGCTCCACCGTCAATTGATCCTGGGTCAACTTCAACTCGCGCGACTTCACCCACAGTTCCGCTTCCAGATCCCGTCGGTGTAACATCAATCTCCTCCATGAGTGCTGTAGGATTCTCGGCAAGCTGCCTCAAATCGTTGAATAGAATGTCAATGCGGCGTTTGAGCCCCTGTAGGACTCTCTGTGCCTGCAATGTGTCATTCTCCGCTCGCTCGACGGTTGCTCTGTCAGCAAGGTCAAAGTGAACCAACATGGAGTTGATGCACTTCTCGCAGACGTATCGCCGTCCCTGTAGGTTAAAGGGATGTCCGTCGAAATAACGTTCGGTGTCGATGACCTTGGTACCGTGATCCGGTGTGGTCTCACACAGAAAACACAAATTTGGGCGCTGTAGGCGTCCACCTATTGTGAGCTTCATAGCTCTATAACCTCCATGTGTCCATTTTCTGCTTTTCTATGGCAGTTCGCACAGAGAACCACGCACTTCTGAATCTCTGCGATCAGTCGTGCCAGATTCGCCCTCGGCGCTCTACCGATAGAAAAGAGCTTTTCAGACGGATCGACATGATGAAAGTCCATGCAGTATGTGGGGTGTTCTTCACCACATGACTCACACGGCCTGTCTTTAAAGAAGTTGACGATTCTTCGCCAATCCTCACGATAAGCCGCATCCTTGGCCTGCTTAGACTCGAAGAACCCTTTAGGTTTGCGATTCTTCTTGTATGTCCTCATTACCACTCGCTTCCTAAATGCTCGTCCATCGTGTGCAGATCCTTCCTCTTGCTGGCCGCTTTGGCTGCAAGTTCAACCCACATACTTGCAGTAGAGGCCGCTCCTTCGAGGATAGGGGCTTCATCTGGGCGTTTCTGACTTGGTAGAAGAACTCCGGCAATGCGAAGTGCCATTTCTACTGAGTCCAAACAGTCGTCTTGGGGATTCTTCTTGAGGGAATCGTAACCAACCCACTCATTGATAAAATCCGACTGATCCCGACTAATCTTGATTCTTCCTGTGCGAAAGTATGGAGTCATAGCCAGGATGCGTTCAAACTTCTTTCCCTTGGCCCATAGGGGGACAACGGGTGGCAGCCCTTCAAGTCGCTGAACCTGTTGAACAAGGGCTGCCTGGTACGCGGTTTTCTCAATACCAATCCCGTAGGGGCTATACTTCTGGAACCACTGATTAATTTTGTCTACCTGTTCCGGAAACGGAATACGACCTGCCCACTGGTCTACAAGATAGGCTTGCTTTCTGTCTTTTGTGACTCCAATTGCTGAGATAGCAAATCGGTCGGCTGTATCGGCAAGAGAAATTGCGGGATCGACAGCCACAAACATAGTGAGACCGGGGAATGAACCATCAAGACCACGGTATGCGTCCAATTCCGCAGCTTCGTAGTAATGTAGCCATTCACCTGACAACTCCTTTCCCGCCATAGCATCAAAAGAAGCCATGAACTCTTGCTTGAATTTGAAGGGGTGATACTCCTCTGCAAGGCGCTTCCACTCCGCTACGTCGTAGTAAGGACTGTCAATAGAAAAATACTCTACACGCCCGTGTGATGGGTTAGCCAACGCCTTGTCAGACCAGAAATGGTTGTAAAACCAGTTCTTTCCGTCTGGGGTGGTAGCAGAAATGAACATGCCTAGGGTCTGGGTGAGCGACGGGGAACTAACGTCCCACGCCTCTTCATTCACAATGAACGCAGCTTCATCCATCCACATGATGTCCACACCTGCACCTCTGAGCTTGGTGGGGTTGTCTGCGGTCTTAAACAGCAGGAATGATCCGTTGGCGAACTCGATCCACTGGTGGCCTCGGTTCTCCTTATAGTCCACATCCTCCACCATACCGGCTGCCTGCAATACCTCGCGGATAGCCAACTTAGACCAGAGGCCCATCGTGTAGTCCTGGGCCATAACCCAGATCACTAGCGGTCTACGCGAGTTCGTACCATGGAGATCCTGGTGGAATACCTCGGGGTGAAGCGCGTAGAAGATTGTTTCCCAGGCTGCTGCTAGGGTTTTACCCCCTCGCCTGCCTGCAACAAGGTGCCGGAAGCGGCAAAGCCTGGTATTCTCTGGATTCGTGTTTGTGTGAAACAGGAATTGCCAGTAATGCGGGTGGTAGCCGTGTTGGGCAAACCACAAAAACTTCTGGGGATATCGGGCCAGAAGGTCAACAACATCCCCATCAGAGAGGGTAATGCCGTCTCCCCGGTGGAAATCGGGCATTTGCCCTCCTTTACTTGCTTAGAACCAATAGTCTCTTAGATTCCGCCGCACCAGATAGATCGGCGTTGGTGGCAGCCTCAATGAGGCCAACATCGGTACCCGCCGTCTGGTTATAAGCAACCAACTTCTTGGTGACCGCATCCCACTCGACAAAGGTCTTATTGGTAGCATCTACTGCTCCACCAACAACGTCAACCGCAAGAATGGAACCCGTTGCTCCGGGAACCTGCGCGACATCAAAAGCTGCACCACCGGCCACGTAATTCGCGCCAGAGGTGGGTCTAACATCGACAATTGTATATCGAAGATCGCCGAAAACACCGGCTTTCACTTTGGTAACTGTCCCAAGGGCCATTATACTTGCCTTCCTTTAGATTCGAGGTTCCCCAGGAGGGGGCTGCCTTAGCTTTCCTCTTTTACGTGATAACGTTTGAGGAATCGTTCAAGTTGATGACGTTCCTCGTTTACCCGAGCCATATTACACTCATGCGGCGAAGTTGGGTTGTAGTAGCGCCCACATTCCTCGCACCACTGAATATCCTCGGGATTTTGTATGTGGGCCATGTTATTGGCTTAATAGAAAGCCACTAGCGATGTTGCCGCCGTTCCTGTGGCCTTAATATGGGTCGCTTTAACCCAAATAGTGGAGCCCACAACTGTACCCGCAAAGGTTACCGTCTGACCCCCAGGAGTAATCACGACGACAGCCCCTCCGGTTGCTCCAACATAAAAGCCGGAGATTGGGTGGGCTACACCATCACGACTAACTACCGGGACGGTATCACTCGGGGTCACAGCAATAGCGTTAGGCGTGCCCGCTGGATATGCCATATTTCTCCTTAAGAATGGGACAGAATTACTGGTAGATACTCGTCTCGCCAAGTTCCGGCTGGGCCTGCAATTGAAGGAACTTCGAGTTCCGCAAAGGCTATTTCAGCCTGTGCATTGGCATTAGGCACCTCAAACTCCGCCCATGAGATATCCGCACGTGTATCCGCTGTGGGAACCTCAAGTTCGGTAAATGAGACATCTGCCCGAGAATTAGCGGTAGGAACCTCCAACTCGGCCCAAGATATTTCACCTTGTGCGCTGAGGAGAGGAACCTCAAATTCAGCCCATGATATCTCCGCTTGAGCATTAAGAGTTGGAACCTCAAGTTCAGTCCAAGATATTTCCGATTGGGCATTCGCCGTAGGTACCTCAAATTCAGACCAAGAAATCTCGGCTTGTGCATTGAGAAACGGTACCTCAAGTTCGGCCCAGGAGACTTCAGCCTGTGCATTTAGAAAAGGAATCTCAAATTCAGCCCAGGATATTTCCCCGTGGACATCAACTTTGAACCCGTGGGAGTATATTGGGTAAGAGTACCCACGCCCAAGACGGGCCATGACTTACGCTCTAGTCCACTTGAGCCAGGCAAGCACGTTAACATTGGCGGTCACGTTGATATTGAGGCCAATGGAGTCCGCGAGTCCCGCAGGAGAATTCTCCTCTGTCCCAAGTGGGTTGGGAAGGATCAAGCTACCCATAAACTGTGGAACATAACCCTGTTTCACAACAGTATAGGTTGTACCTTCCGCTGAGAAGTTCTGACCAACCGTGAGTCCGTGGGCAATAGCTGCCCCTGCAACCTGGGTTGTAACGGCGGTACCTGACTGGGTTCCTGCCGTAGTTTCGTCTGAAGTGAACAACCCCCAAGTGGCCGGAACTGCGGTTGCGGTAACTCCGTCGGTGAAGATTGCCAACTCTAGAATCTTGATGTTAAACCCTGTTGGGGTAATCAACTTCAAAATTGTCTTGGAGCCAGCGGTTGCCGCAAAAACTGTGTTGCGTGTAATATATACAGCGTCCATGTAGCTCCTTAATAGCGATTAGCTCTCTGTACAGCGAACTGTACAATAATGGGTTTGGGTGGGAGAACCGTAGCAGCCGGTGCTGAATCCCTAATACCAATCATGAGATTGGCGTGAAAGGAAGCGGTCGCGCCTGTGGCTGTTGAATTGCCTGTTGCACCCTGAGTAGCTAGGGTTCCTGTAAAGCATCCGAGCCATCCACCGTTACCTGATGCTGCTGCATCATCAAACCGCTCGGTGATTGAAGCTAGAGCGGCATTTGTGTGGGCTGACATTTCCGCTGTACCACCCGCAATATCCGGTTTAGATTGGGCAACTAGGTGAATAATCAACTGGTCAGCGGTGTCGGTCGTGATTCCTGTCCATTCGAGAGAAGTATTCTCTGAGGCGGTCTCCGGTGTGGCTGTCCAGCCTGTACCAGAAGTAGCTGATCGAGCATCTGCCAAGGTTGCCCAGGTACCAGAAGAACGTCTGAATGAGAGGATTGTGGCAATGACATGGTTCCCAGGGTCATCTGTAATAGGAGATCCATCAGAGCCATTCCAAATACGCTCAAACACCGTCAACCGTGTTGCAACGGTTGCTGTACCACTAGCACACTGAACAGGCGAGCCAGGATGAGCAGTAAAACCTGCGGGAGTTGTAAGTGAAACAGTTTCATTCTGTGTCTCAGTTATACAAAGTTCATAATCACCGGTAGCATGAGAAGCATTTGGGTTAATTGTAACCGTTGTGGTGGTCTCAACAAGGGTACCCGCAGCTACAAAGGTCGGAAAAGCCATGTTAGACCTAGACCTGCGTTGCTACAAATTCAAGCCGCAGATCGGCATAGTTGGTAATTGCATCCGCTTCTGCACCGGAAAGGGTATACGAGGTAGATGTAAAGGAGGTGGGCAGAGTGTTATCCGCCTGTGAGGTAATCTGTACCGCTCCTACCATAAGCCGAACTGTGAGGTTGATGTCCGCTGAGCCGGATGCAGGCTGCTTCCTACGCCTCCAACGCATGACGTGGTTCGCTGAGGAAACCGGATCTGTAACCGTGGTGAGCAGAGTTTCATACTCATTTGCACCAGGCGGAGCCGCTGTTTTGATATAGTCGGCATCATCGAACGCAGATTCATCAATTTCCTGGAACATATTGACTGAAGTGCCGTCATCTTCAACCCAAGCGGTATTAACGGTATCGGCACTAGGCCGAGCAAACTGCGCCATTAGCGCCTCCGTCCTCTAAATTGTGACCAATATCCTATCCCCGGGAGGTTGAATCCCTTGTTGGGATGGAGTCTGATCCAGTATTTGAAGTCCTGGTAGGGAACCATTTTTGATTCATCTTCGTGAACAGGGGAATTTTGTATCCCTTCACGGAAATTTGTAAACTCACCCCACTGAAAGATAACCGCCTTACCCCGCTTCTGAATAAACTTACTGCCTACTTGCCACACAGCAAGAGCAATAACTACCCCAGCGAGCGTAAATAGGACACTAAGTAGCATTTTGCTCCCTTTCCTTCTCCCATTTGTAGAGGGGAGAGCGAATTTCTTTCAGATTTTCGTCTATTTCGGCTTGTAGAGCCTGTTTCGGACGTTTTCCTTGTGTTTCCCGGTATGGTAGACCCGTTCGGATCTGCTTCCGGTACGTTCTACTCATCGGATTTCCTCCGATTGGACACGTTTTCTCCTAAATTATTGGATGAACCCCGCCGAACATCCTGTTTCCCCGGGGATAACCCCGTCTCACAGTCTTGGGGCGAATATGAGCATATGGACGGCGCTGAAGTTAGCCACTAAGGGGCCACACTACCGCCAACTTACTACGCCTTTTCGCCTATATAGCTAAAGTTAGCCTGCAAACCTTCTCCTAACCTAGAAAAAGCCTTACCTATACAGTTTTCAGCTACATTTGTAGACCTTCGCTTAATAAAGCCTAAAAGGCTCATATAAGCATATATTAGGTCTTTCACTAGTATATTACCCTTGGGAGGCACTATTGTAAAGGTCTTTCTTCAAATATCCCCCAAAAGGGGTACAGTCCGAAGGACTTATGTCATGTTTTTGTAGTGAAAAACTTTTTCCCCTGTAGGTTCCAGACAAGCTGAAACTTG
>Ga0184629_10000276_pt1 | contig 22884 bp, 19 predicted proteins | sample PLM4_32_b1_FD_133158 | JGI IMG/M metagenome (GOLD analysis project Ga0184629, IMG submission 133158) | Groundwater sediment microbial communities from an aquifer in East River, Colorado, USA - PLM4_32_b1 | ecosystem: Environmental > Terrestrial > Soil > Riparian zone | place: USA: East River...
GCCGCCAGGCGGCGCATGTCCTCCAGCGCAGGATCGACCGCTTCCTGCAGTACCTCCCAGGCAGCCTCCGAGGGATCTATGTAGCCGAACTCGTGGCGCCCGGCACGGCCCACGAGGTCCTGGGTGCCCAAGAGCCTGATACCATCCTCGATCTCCTCGGCCACACCCTCGCACGTGACGTCACGAAGCAGCGCCCGCGCGATGGCCTCAGCCGTGCCGCGAAGATCGGGGCGCGCGGCGAGCAGTCGGTGGAGCACGTCGCTTGCCTCGCCCGGATTCAGGCGCTTCAGGACCGCCAGCTTCGTTCTTCGCGAAACTCGCAGGCGATTCGCCGCCTGCGCCGTTGCCTCCCGGCGCCTGGCCCTCCCGGGCGCTGTCGACTGCTTCGCGGCCGCGACCTTCTTCCTACGCCCGGTCATTCCCGTCTCCGCCCGGTCGCACCGCCTGAACTTCGAGGAGGCGCACCGCATACTCCGACGCGCCCTCCTTCACCAGCGCCTCCCATGCTTCGAGTTGCAGGACCTCCACGCGGTGCGCCCTCGACCAGGGACTGGCCCAGCTCGGCGGTCGACATGGGGCGAGCGAGCGCGTCGAGCCCCGCCGGACGGCCGTGATCGAGCGGGGCGACGACGAGCAGATGGCGGAGGCTGACCCCCTTCCGGCCGGCGACTTCCTCGACGCGCGGCGTCGGCAGTCCGAGGCGCTCGCAATACCGGTTGGGCTCCCGGTTCATCCAGCCCTCCCGCGGCGCCGGGCGCGGCGCCGACGATCACCCCCGGGGTGCAATCGAACGCCGCACGTCTTGAAGGGGCACCAAATCATAGATCAGGTTGGAAGCCAGCGACGACCCGTCCGCGGTTGACGGAATCACCCTTCTCGGACCCATAATCATGCGGAACGCAGGCTCGATCGTCCGGAGGTGCAACATGAAAGGAACGGCGAAGCTCTCGGTTCGTCGCTTCGCGCAGATTGCCGAAGTCGACCTTGAGTTCGGCGACCTGACCGTCCTCGTAGGCGCTCAGGGGACGGGGAAGAGTTTGGCGCTTCAGTGGCTGAAGACCGCCCTGGACGGCAAGCAGATCGTGTCGGCGCTCCGGGATGCGGGGCAGCGACCAGACCCGGTGGTGCTGATCGACCTCGTTTTCGGCGTCGGCATGGGTGCCGCCTGGCGCTGCGACTCCGCGATCTTGTTCGACGGAGGGAAGATCGAACCCCGGAACATCAGCCGCCGCGGCAATGGGAAGGAGCAGGCATTTTTCATCCCGGCTCACCGCTCGATGCTCATCAGCGACGGCTGGGCCGCCCCCTTCCAGAAGCTGACGTCGGACACGCCTGTCGTCGCCCGACTCTTCAGCCAGAACCTGTTCGATCGCTTCAGTTCCCGCGGCAGCGGCGACCTGTTTCCGCTGGCCCGCGTGCTCAAGCAGGAATACCGCGAGCTGATCGACAAGGCAGTCTTCCACGGCGGAACCGTGGGCCTTGAACAGGACAGCCAGCACGCCAAGCGCCTCAGGCTCACCCACGGCGAGGCGAGGCTGCCGTTCATGACCTGGACCGCCGGGCAACGCGAATTCACACCCCTTCTCCTCGGCCTCTACCACCTCTTGCCGCCGCGCAAGATGCTCAAGCAACCGGCGATCGACTGGGTGATCGTCGAGGAGCCGGAGATGGGGCTGCACCCGCAGGCGCTTACCGTCTTCTTACTGCTCGTCCTGGATCTCTTGTGGCGTGGCTATCGCGTCGTGCTTTCGACCCATTCCCCTCACGTGCTGACGGCGGTGTGGATGTTGCGACGGCTCCAGGAGTACAAGGCGCGGTGGCAGCTCGTGTGCCAAGGGTTCGACGTCCTACCAACTCCGTCGATACAGAAGGTCGCCGAGGCCGCGCTCGATAAGAGCTACCGCGTCCACCTGTTCGCTTTCGATGCTAAGGACCAGATGGTGCGGACGACGGACATCTCCGGGCTGGACCTCGAGTCGGAGGATGAGCGCGAGGCGGGCTGGGGCGGGCTCACCGGCTTCAGCTCGCGCTTCGGCGACGCTGTGCGTGCGGCGGCAAACGAGAACCGCGAGTGAGGCGGGGGCGGCAGACACCGACCTTATCGGCGCTCATGGATGGATCGAGTCTGCGGGCGCGCGTCGAGGACGGGCTCGACGCCCTGACGAACCCGCACAAGTCGCGCGTCGACGGCCGCGTTCGCGGCGCGTTCGCCGACAGCTTGGATCTGGACGCGGCCCTGCGAGCACAGTATCCGAGTGACAACCGCTGGGACTACCTCCTCGGCTACGGGCCGAGTCGCTCGGTGATCGGGCTCGAACCGCATTCCGCGAAGCACGATCAGGTATCGACCGTCATCGCGAAGCGCCGGGCGGCGCTAGAGCACCTGCGCGACCATCTCAAGCCGGGGGCGCGAATCGCGAGGTGGCTCTGGGTCGCGTCGGGGCGGGTCGATTTCGCCGACACGGAGAAAACGAGGCTCACGCTCGATCAGAACGGCATCACGTTCATCGGCAGGAGGGTGCTCGCGAAGCACCTGAAGGTGTAGCCATTCGTTGGGCCGCCGATGCAGCCCGCCGGCCGAACGCCTTGTAACTCTCGGCGGAACTGGTCGGCTGGCGACCGTAGGGGGGGGGCACTTCCCACGGTGCTCCCCGGCGAGGCCGGCCTGTTCCGCCGCACGCTCGCTGGAAAACTCGAGGTCCGCGCCAGAACGGCTACCTGGCAGTCCTCACACCGGCGGCGCGCGCGATGGTCACCGAAACGGCGAGGGAGTTCGCCAGTGCTGCGTCCTTTTCCACGTGGACCGCGCACGTCCAGGGCGCCGCGCGTTCGTCCGCGAACTTCCACATCCCCACCGTGTGGGCCCCCGGCTCGCTCCCCCCGGACGGTGTCCAGCCAGCCAGCCGCGCGATCTGGGCATCGAAGTGCTTGAGGAGGTCGGCCGCCGACAAGGCGGTCGTGACGCGCACGCGCGTCTCCCAGCGATCGCGATCGCCGCGCGTCCCGAGCAGCTCGACCTTCGCCCCCTCCGGCTCGCTCAGACGCGGGAGCAGTCGCTCGGCGAGCGCGCCGCGCGCGAAGCCGGCCTCGGGCCTCCAGTCGTACTCGAGGTGCAGGGCCAAGCGCTCGGCCTCTCCCTGGCCGCGGATCTTCCCGACCAGATACAACGCCGCGTCGATCCCGGACGAAAGCCCGGCCGAGGTGATGATCTTGCCGTTGTCCACAAAGCGCTGGTCGGTCACGACCTCGACCTTGGGGGCAAAGGTGCGAAGCTCCCCCAGCAGCGGGTAGAAGGTCGTGGCCTTCAGGCCATCCAGCAGTCCGGCGCGCGCCAGGATGAAGGCGCCGTTGCAGACGGAGAGCACCTGGTTGGCCCCCGCGGCCTTGGCGCGGACCCAGTCGATGACCAGCGGATCCCCGTAGGCCGTCTCCGCGTCGCCACCGGGGACCAGGAGGATCGTCGGTTGCGGACTGTTCGCGAGGCTGAAGTCGGGCGTGACCTTCATCCCCATCGCCGTGGTCACCGCTTGCCCGTTGTCGGACACCGTGACGACGCGGAAGCCGGCCTGGCCGAACACCTCGTACGGCCCCGCGTAGTCGATGATCTGCACGCCGTCGTAGAGGAGGATGGCGACCGTCTGCACCTCCGTCTTGCGCACGAACGCCATCCCGCAGGCGCTGCAACGGCCGGGTGCGTTATGCGTTTCCGCGTCCGCGCCGCAGGAGCAGGGGGGACAGACGTACTCCCCCGTCGCCGCGGTGGGTGGGGCGGTGGCCGCAAGCACCAGGATGACCGCGAGGAGGCAGGCGATTCTCAGCATGGTCTCTTTCTCCAATCGGATGGGTTCATACCCAGTTGGGCTCGCCACAGACGCCGCAGTTGCCGCGAGTCGCCGTAGCCGCAACGCGCGGCGACCCCCTCGACCGTCAACGCCGGATCGTGGAGCAGGCTGCCGGCCACTTCGAGCCGCAGCCGCTGGCGGAAGGCGGCCAGCGTGACGCCGGTCGCGCGCTTGAACATGCGCGTGAGATTGCGCGGGCTCATGCCGGCCACGCGCGCCAGCGCCGCGAGCGTGACGCGCTCGCCGGGATGTGCGACGAGCCAGTCCTGCGCCCGGTGGACGCCGGGGTTGAGGTGGCTGCGGTGGTCGAGGTAGACGCTTACCTGCTCGCTGCCGCCGCCGCGACGCAGATAGACGACCATCTCGCGACTGACCTTGGCGGCCACCAGCGGGCCGTGTGCTTCCTCCACGAGCGCCAGCGCCAGGTCGATCCCTGAGGCCACGCCAGCGCTCGTGACGATCGGACCGTCAAGCACGAAGAGGCGGTCTCGGAGGACGCGCGCGGTCGGACAGAGCTTCTGGAGCCGGTCGGCCACCTTCCAGTGCGTGGTGCACTGCCGCCGATCGAGGAGCCCGGCGCGAGCGAGCGCGAAGGCGCCGGTGCAGATCGAGCCGACGCGGGCGCCGGCCGCGATCGCTCCCCTCAGCCACTCCGAGGGGGTGTCATCGAGGTCGTCGAGCCGGCTCGAGTCGAGGCCCGGGACGAGGACCAGGTCCCCCTTGCCGACGTCGATCAGCGGCTCGAGGTCGGCGAGCCAGAGCCCCTGCGCCGTGCGGGCACGGCGCTCCACGCCGCAGAAGCGCAGCCGGTAACGGGCGCCGAATCCACTTGCCTCGTGGAAGACCTGGACGGGACCCGCCAGATCGAGCGCGTGGACGTGGGGGAGCAGGAGGAAGACGACCTGGGTCTGACGCGTGCTCGCGGGGGTGTCCATGGAGCCTCCGGTCATTTCACGCCATGAGTCTAGACCGGAGCGTGGCGTCCTCCTAGAGCAGTTCCGGGACAATCACCGGACATTTCAGGCCATACGACTTTCTGTCACCCCGGCGTGCAGTTCCTCGATCCGCGCGCGTCACCCCGCCCACCGCCGTCACCCCGCCCACTGCCGTCACCCCGGCGAAAGCCGGGGTCCACCGATTACCTCGACGTCGACTTGGCCCCTGGCGCCGGGCATTCCGGCCGAGGACCTCACAGGTCGTCCATGCAGCCGGGGGCGCCGGTGGATTCCGGCTTGCGCCGGAATGACGGAGGTGGGTCGAGGGGTACCGCCCCTTTCGAGCGTCTCCCCGGAAAGCCGTCGGGAATATGCGAGGCCGTCAACGCTCGGTACCTGAAATCAAGATACAAGCCGGGGTCCAGAACGGTGGTGGATGTGATCTCCGCACTGGATTCCGGGCGGAATGACGGTGAAGGCGGCGATCGCCGTGCCCCTCCCATTCCTACCGCGGCCCCCTCCGCTGTCCGGATCACCTCTCAGGAGAATCTGACAACCTAGGTTTGCCCCGGAATGACGGAAGGGGTTGGCGGTCGCCGGCAGCCTGCGGCGAGGCGGGCCCGCTCACGGTGCGCATGGGTAGGCAAACCAGATCTAGAACTTGACGGTCGCCATCAGGTACCCCCAGTCGGAGTCGTCGCCGGCGACGTTCGTGGCGATGAATTCCGCCGCGTTTTCCGGGACCTCGCCGGCGAAGAAGCGGGAGTACCCCGCCTGGAACTTCCAGTCCTTCAGCGCGATCTTGAGGGTGAGGTCCAGCTCCTGCCCCAGCGCGTCGCCGGCCGCCCCGCCCGGAATCCCGGGGAGGATCGTGGCGCCCGCGGCGTCGCTCCAGCGGCCGGCGGACTCGCGCAGCCGCAGGTCGTGGAAGTCGGCCTGGAGGACGACGTTGGTCGCCGCCTCGAAGCGCACCCGCAGATACAGATCCTCGACGTTCCGCCACCCGAGGTAGTCCATGTACCCGTAGAAGCCGTGGTTGGTCGGGAACAGGTTCACGAACTCGCGGCTGTCGCCGTCGGCGGGGTCGGCGTCACCCGAAGCGAGATCGTAGCCGATCGCGACGTGAGGCTTGCACTTCGGTGTGAAGGTGTACCCCGCGCGGCTCGCGACCGCCCAGGCCTCGTGGTCGTCGGTGGCGCGATCCCCGCCCTGCCCGGCGGCCTCGACGTTGTAAGAGAACCCCGACGCCTGGCCGAAGGCGCGGAAGCCGACGGTGAAGATGGACGAGTTCTCGATCCCTTCCGTGGGGACCTCGCCCACCTGCTCGAGCCCGTCGCGCAGCCAGAGCCCGTAGAGATCCAGATGGATCGCCGGCCGCGGCTTCAGGATCGTGGCGTAGACCCCGAAGAAATCCTGGTTGGTTTCGTCCAGGCCGCGATCGGCGACGCGCGCCGCGAACCCGTCGAGGTCCCACCCCGGCCTGGTGTAGGCGAAGCGAATGCCGTCGAAGGACCGCCCGATCATGTTCCAGTCGGTCCCGCCGACGAGCCGCTCCTCCCCGTAGATCAGCTCCTGCCTGCCGGCGCGGACCTTCCAGGCGCCCGCGCCGTCGTTCCAGTCGACGTATCCGAGCTTCAGATCGACGTTGTCGGTGTACGCGAGGGTCGAGGGTTCCGAGCCCCAGCGGCGCACGTCCTGAGCCTGGAAATAGGCGGCAACGGTCCCCTTCGCGATCCCGAAGCCGACGCGGAGGCGCTGGTCCACGAACGTCCGATCGTCGTCGATCCGGTTGTTGAAGTCGGCGTTCGTCCGCCATTCGGGGCGGAAGCGCGCCTCGAGGTCGATCCGGAACTTCAGATCGTCCGGGCCGGGGATTTCCACGGCGAGCGCCGCGGCGGCGAACGCGGCGAGGGGGACGGCAAGCAGCAGCCTGCGGGCGGCGGCATGGTGCATTTGCTTCTCCTGGCCGCCGGGCACCGGGGCGACGCGCGGCCGATCGAGCCGCGCGGTTTCGCGCGGCGCCGCGCCGAACTCTAGCAGATGCACCCGCCGTGCAGGCTGATCCGGATCAGGTCGCGGTGGAGGTCCCGTGGCCGCGCACGATCTCGACCGAGCAGCGGGCATGGCTCGCGACGGCGTGCGAGACGGAGCCGAGCCACAACCGCATCAGCCCGCGATACCCGTGCGATCCGACGACCAGCAGATCCGCCTTCCAGCGCTCGGCCTCGGCGAGGATCACCTCCTTCGGCAACCCGGGGTGGACCTCGGCGCGGACCAGGAGCGCGGCGCCGTGGGCCGCGCGGATCCGGTTCACGGCCTTCTCGACCGCCGCCTGCGCCCGATCCCGGTGCATCGCCTCGATTCGCTCGTAGTACCCCTCGGGCGCCACGTACGCCTCGGGCATGGCGATCGCGGGTGCCGGCTCGACCGCCGACAGCACCTCGACCTCGCTCCCCGCGGGCCACGGGCGACGGGCCACCTCCTCGACGGCGGCATCACTGCACTGTGAGCCATCCACTGCAATCAGGATCTTCATGGTGACACCTCCTTCGGTGCGTACTTGCTGCAACGGCCGTACCGCGGGCCGGCGCCGCCGGGGCACCGATTGCGGCGCCGACTGCGCGATCCGGCGCAGCTGGCGGCGGTTCGCGTGGGTGGCATCCCCCGCCCGCCCCCGGGTCTCGGCGTTCGCGCCGGTGGGGCGGCCGAACCCCCCCCGGGCACGTCGCTTGCACTTCGTCGCGGTGACAGCGGTTATTCCACCGCGATGCTCCCGGGGTCCGGGGCGCAGTTCGCACACAGCGTCCGGGGACGGGAGGCCATCGTGGGGTGGAGAAATCGATGAATATCGCCATTCCGCGTGATCGGCAGCCGGAGGAGCACCGAGTCGCACTCACCCCTCGCGGGGTGCGGCAGCTCGTCGAGGCGGGGCACCGGGTCTACGTCGAGGAGAGCGCCGGGGCCGGATGCCACTTCCCGGACGCGGAGTACCTGGGGGCCGGGGCCACCGTCGTCTTCGACGAGGACGAGCCCTATCAACGGGGGGATCTCCTGGTGCGGGTCGGCGCGCCGCGTGGCGCCGACCTGGCTCGCCTCCGGGACGGACAGACCTTGCTCGGCTTCCTGCATCTCGCGGCGGCGCCGACGGAGACGCTGCGCACGCTCCTCGACCGGCGGATCACCGCCATCGGCTACGAGGTCATCGAGAATGCGGATGGCAGGCTGCCGGTCCTCACCGCGATGAGCGAGATCGCCGGCCCGCTCTCCGTCCAGGTTGCCGCGCACCTGCTCGAGTCGAGCCATGGGGGACGCGGCGTGCTGCTAGGCGGCGCACCGGGAATCCCTCCCGCGGTCGTGGTCATTCTCGGCGCCGGCACGGTCGGCACGACCGCGGCGCGCACGGCGCTCGGCCTCGGCGCGCAGGTGATCCTCCTCGACGCCGACATCGAACGTCTGCGGCGTGCGCAGGACGCCCTGGGAGGGCGAGTGACGACGCTGGTTGCCGATCCCCCGAACGTCGAGCGCGCCGTCGGCTTCGCGGATGCGCTCATCGGCGCCGTCCTGATCCATGGGCGGCGCGCTCCGATCATGGTGAGTCGCGCGCTGGTCGGTCGCATGAAGACCGGCTCGGTCCTGGTCGACCTCTCGATCGACCAGGGGGGGTGTGTCGAAAGCAGCCGCCCGACCACGCTCGCCTCGCCGACCTTCGTCTCGGATGGAGTGATCCACTACTGCGTCCCGAACATGACCTCCGCGGTGGCGCGCACGGCGGCGCAGGCGTTGCACAACGCCGCTTTTCCAGTGATCCGGTCGATCGCCGATCGGGGGGTGGATGAGGCGTTGCGGGAGCTGCCGTCCCTCGCGCGCGGGGTGTACACCCACGGCGGCTACCTGACCCGCGCGATCGCCTCCGACTCCCTGGGCATGCCCGCCATGAGCCTGCACGAGGCGCTCTCCCGCACGCTGCTGGAGACCCTCCGCCGATGACCACGCCCATGCTGATCACGCGCACCGCGAGCGGGAGCCCGTTCGCGGGGTGGGCGCACGAGTACCGGTCGCGGCAGCAGACCGCCGAGCGGGCGCTCGCCGTGGTCCGCTCGGGCCAGCGGGTCTACATTCATCCCGGGTGTGCGGCGCCGCTGCCGCTGATCGAGGCGCTCTCGGCGCGGGCGAACGAGCTCACGAACGTCGAGGTCGTGCACCTGCTGACGCTCGGCCGCGCCGGCTACACGCTTCCCGAGATGAGCGGTCACTTCCGCCATCTGGCGATGTTCATCGGCAGCAACGTGCGCGAAGCCGTCAATGACGGCCGCGCCGACTACCTGCCGATCTTCCTGGGGGAGATCCACCGGCTGTTCGTCGACGGCTCGATGCCGATCGACGTGGCCCTGATCCAGGTCTCGCCGCCGGATGAGCACGGCTACTGCTCGCTCGGAGTCGGCGTCGACCACACCCTGTACGCCGCGCGGGCGGCGCGCCATGTCATCGCCGAGGTGAACAGCGCGATGCCGCGAACGCTCGGCGACTCATTCTTGCATGTCAGCCGGATCGACGCGGTGGTGGAGACCCACCGGCCGTTGCCGGAGCTGGCCCGGGAGGAGCGGACGCCCGTCGCCGACGCCATCGGGCGCGCGGTGGCGGCGCTCGTCCCCGATGGCGCCACCTTGCAGATGGGGATTGGCGGGATCCCGGATGCGGTGCTGACGCATCTGGCGGGGCATCGCGACCTCGGAGTGCATACCGAGATGTTCTCGGACGGGGTCATCGATCTGGTCGAGAGCGGCGTGATCAACGGCGAGCGCAAGAGCCTGCACCCGGGGAAGATCATCTCGGGCTTCCTGCTCGGGACAAAGCGGCTGTTCGACTTCGTGGACAACAACCCCGTGATCGAGCTGCACCCGACCGCGTACACCAACGACCCGTTCATCATCGCCCAGAACGAGCGCATGGTCGCCATCAACTCCGCGATCCAGGTCGACCTGACCGGACAGGTGTGCGCCGACTCGATCGGGCGACGGTTCTTCAGCGGCTTCGGCGGCCAGACCGACTTCATCCGCGGCGCCTCCCGCTCCACGGGCGGCGTCCCGGTCATCGCCCTGCCCGCGACGGCGATGGGAGGGAGCGTGTCGCGCGTCGTGAGCGAGCTCGATCCCGGGGCCGGGGTGGTCACGACGCGAGCCGACGTGCGCTGGGTGGTGACCGAGTTCGGCGCCGTGAACCTGTTCGGCAAGCCCGTGCGCGAGCGCGCCCGGGCGCTGATCTCGATCGCCCACCCCGAGTTCCGGGAGGCGCTCGAGCGCGCGGCGCGTGATCGGCGCCTGCTGGGCTGACAGTCCGCCGGCGCACCGGCACCTCGTAACGGGGGCTCGCGCCAGCGGGGAGTTCCAGGGAAACGGAGGAAGCGAGATGCCGGCGAAGGGGACGAAGGCCCGCGCCAAGGTGCTGGTGCACCGCGACCTGTGCAAGGGATGTGGCCTGTGCGTGCGGGCCTGTCCGCAGCACCTGCTCGAGATCCAGGAAGGGGAGGTCAACCGGCTCGGCTACTACCCGGTCCGCTTCGCGGCCGAGTCGTGTTCGGGGTGCGGCGTCTGCTTCCACGCCTGTCCCGAGCCGGACGGTCTGACGGTGGTGCGCACCCTGCCGGAGCCGCAGGAAACGGAGGCGCCATGCCCGGATCGCTGATCAAGGGAAATGAGGCGGCGGTGCGCGCGGCGCTCCTCGCGGGCTGCCGGTCGTTCTACGGGTATCCGATCACCCCGGCGAGCGAGTTGCCGGAGAGCGCCGCCCGGCTGTTCCCGGAGACGGGCCGGACGTTCGTCCAGGCCGAGAGCGAGGTGGCGGCAATCAACATGGTGTATGGCGCCGCCTCGGCGGGGGAGCGCACCATGACCGCCTCCTCCGGCCCAGGGCTGTCCCTGATGCAGGAGGGGATCTCGTACCTGGCCGGTTCCGAGCTGCCGGCGGTCATCGTGGACATCATGCGGGGCGGGCCGGGGCTCGGCAACATCGCCCCGGAGCAGGCCGACTACTTCCAGATGGTGAAGGGGGGGGGACACGGCTGCTACCACAACATCGTCCTGGCGCCCGCGTCGTGCCAGGAGATGTGCGACCTGACGATCCGTGCCTTCGACCTGGCCGATCGCTACCGGAATCCCGCCGTCGTGCTCACCGACGGCTACGTCGGACAGATGATCGAGCCGGTGACGTTTCCCCCGCCACGGACGGAGCTCCCCGCGAAGCCCTGGGCGGTCCTGGGCAACGCGGCGACGCGCAAGAACCTGATCACCTCGATCCACCTGGTCCCCGCGGATCTCGAGGCGCACGTGATCGCGCTCGAGGAGAAATACCTGCGGATTCGAGCGGCGGAGACGCTGTGGGAAACGTACCGGATGGACGACGCGGAGGTGGTCCTGGTCGCCTACGGGATCGTCGCGCGCATCCTGCGGAACACCGTCGATCTCGCCCGCCGGGAGGGGATTGCCGTGGGGCTGTTCCGCCCCGTGACGTTGTGGCCCTTCCCAACGGAGGCGCTGCAGGCCCTGTCGGGGTACGCGGAGCGGTTCCTGGTGGTGGAGATGTCGAACGGGCAGATGGTGGAGGACGTGCGGCTGGCGGTGAGCGGCCGGCGCCCGGTCGATTTCTACGGTCGCGCCGGCGGCGTCGTGCCGACCGATGAGGAAGTCCTGGGGCAGCTCGTCGCGCTGCGGGAGGGAGGCCATGTCCGATCCGTTGTTTGACCGATCCCGGAGCTTTTACGACCGTTTCGAGCGCAAGGCCGGCGAGCAGGGGACGACCCACTACTGTCCCGGGTGTGGCCACGGAAACGTGCACAAGTACCTGGCGGAGGCTCTCGACGAGATGGCCGCGCAGGATGACACGATCCTGATCAGCCCGGTCGGGTGCTCCGTCTTCGCCTACTACTACTTTGACGTGGGGAACATCCAGGCCGCGCACGGCCGGGCGCCGGCGGTGGCGACGGCCGTGAAACGTGCTCATCCCGACAGCCTGGTGGTGGTCTACCAGGGAGACGGCGATCTCGCCGCGATCGGCACGGCGGAGATCCTGCACGCCGCGAACCGCGGGGAGAACCTCACCGTGCTGTTCGTGAACAACGCGATCTATGGAATGACCGGCGGCCAGATGGCGCCGACGACGCTCCCCGGGATGCACACCACCACCACTCCGGACGGGCGCGAGGTGCGGAACGAGGGGTATCCGATCCGGGTCTGCGAGCTGCTGTCGTCGCTGGGCGGGCCGGTGTACCTCGAGCGGGTGGCGCTGGGGGACAACAAGCACAACCACCAGACGCGCAAGGCGATCCGCAAGGGACTGGAGAACCAGCGGCGCGGCCTCGGCTTCTCGCTCATCGAGATCCTGAGCCCCTGTCCCACAGGGTGGAAGCAGAACCCAGGCGACTCCGCCGACTGGGTCCTCAACGAGATGACCAAGCAGTTCCCGCTGGGCATCCACTGCGATCGCACGGCCGCGCCGCCGGTCGGCGAGCACCGCCGGCGTCAGGTCGAGATTGCGGAGCTGCCGCGGATCCTGGGAACCGAGCCGGTGACCCCGGGAGCGGGCGTGACCCCGAGCGAGAATGCGCTCGCCGGCGATCTCCGGGTCAAGGCCTCCGGGTTCGGCGGACAAGGGGCATTGACGCTAGGTCTGGTATTGGCGGAGGCCGGCCGGATCGCCGGGATGCAGGTATCCTGGCTTCCCTCCTACGGTCCCGAGATGCGCGGGGGTACCGCGCACTGCCACGTCTGCATCTCCCGGCGGCCGGTCGGCTCTCCGCTAATCACGCGCCCCAATGTCGTCTTCGCCATGAACCGGCCGTCGATCGAGCGCTTCCAGGGTGAGCTGGAACCAGGAGGGCTGTTGATCTACAACGCCGCCATGGCGGGGGAGACGTCGATCCGACCGGACATCGAGGCGATCGGGGTGCCCGCAAACGACCTCGCGGTGAGCGTGGACGCACCGAAGGCCCTCAACATGGTGATGCTTGGCGCCTTCCTCGAGGCGTCCGGCGCGCTCACCCCCGAGGCCTGGGACGCGGCGCTGGGGACGCTCCTTCCCAAGCCCGCGATCGCGGCGGCGTGCCGGCGGGCGCTCGCGGCCGGCGCCGCTCACGTCCGTGCGGTGGGCGCCGCCCGCACCGCCTCGAACCAGCCTTCGACCCGCTAAGCCTCTCCACCTTCGTCACCCCGGCCCTACCAACGTCACCCCGGCGGAAGCCGGGGTCCACCGATAGCGTCATGATCCCGTTGGCCTCGGTGCATGTCGTCCTGTCCGCGGAACTCAGAGGTCGACCATGCGAATGGGCGGCCGGTGGATTCCCGCCTTCGCGGGAATGACGGAGATAGGGACAGGTGGCAGGTGGACTCCCGCGTGCGCGGGAATGACGGCAAGGGGACGGGCTGCGATGGGTGCGGACACGGCGGGAGAAGCCGCGCGCCGCGCCGGAAAGTGTGGGCGCGACGCGCGGGTGAGCCGGATACCCCCGATTTGGGTGATATCCCCCAAGCTACTTCAGCGTCTTGATGTAGTCGGCGATCGCCTGGAGCTGCTCGGCGGTGAGTTTCTCCTTGTAGGCCGGCATCTTGTTCTTGCCGTCGGTCGTCAGCTTCACGATTGCCGCGGCGTCGTTCGCCTTCTGCCAGGCGGCGTCGTTCAGGTTGGCAGACCCCTTGGCGGTCGCCTTGGCGACGCCGTCCTTTCCGTGGCACATCGCACACTTCGACTCGAACAACGCCTTGCCGTCCTCTGCGGCGAGCACGGGGAGGACGATAAATGCGGCAAACGCCGCGATGACTACCCATCCGAGCGTCTTCTTCACGGGACGATCTCCTTTCTTTCCCGATGTTGGGACAATCCAGCCGGCGGAAGCGGAGTCGGTAATCTGCCTCATTCCACCATTCCACGATATCCTGTGCAAGTGAGATGCCCGGCCGCGGCGTCGCCTGTGTACGCTTCCGTGGCATGGCATCTGCTTATCTCCGCCCCGAGTCTCGGTCGGACCCGTCTCCCGATCAGAAACAGGAGGTCGCCGTGGCCCTGCTCGACTCCGCCTCGCCGCGACACCAACGCAATGCCACCGGTCGCAGTCTGCTCGCATTGGCACTGACGGCCGCCTGCGCGGCCGCCCCCGCCGTGCGCGCAGCGGACACGATTCCCTCCGCGACCCGGAGCTCACCGCCGCCGATGGGGCCGATCCTGGGGAAGCACCCGACCTCGAGCGACACCTGCGGCTCCTGTCACCGCGAGATCCATCGCATGTGGAGCGGCTCGGCGCACGCCCAGGCGCTCGAGGACCCGGTCTTCCTGAGTGCCTTCCACGAGACCGTGGCGCGCGAAGGGGAGAGCGTGTCGCGCACCTGCCTGGCGTGCCACGCGCCTCTGGCCGCGCTGCTGAACGACCCGAAGCTGGAGGCGAAGCTGACCTGGGAGGGAGTCAGTTGCGACGTCTGTCACAGCATGACGGCGGTGGACCTGGCGGGATCGACCCCGAAGATCTCGTTCGACGTCGGCCCCGTCAAGCGCGGGCCGATCCGTGACGCCGAATCCGCCGCCCACCAGGTGGCCTTCTCCGAGCTGCACACCACCTCGCTCGGGTGCGCCGGGTGCCACGAGTGGACGAGCCGGAGCGGGGTCCCGATCATGTCGACCTACTCCGAGTGGAACCAGAGCAGCGCGGCGCGCGAGGGAAAACCCTGCCAGGCATGCCACATGGCGAAGACCCGCGCCAACGTCGTCGACCCCAGGGTGCAGCGGGTTCCGCATGCCGAGGTGAACCTCCACGATGTGCCGGGCGGGCACTCGCTCGAGCAGCTCCACAAGGCGCTGGCGGTGACCATCCAGCCGCGGCGATCCGGCGAGACGCTCCACCTCGAGGTGCGGCTGACGAACAAGGGTGCCGGGCACGCGGTGCCGACCGGAATGCCGGGACGAAGGGTGCTGCTCGAGCTCGTGGTGCGGACCGGCGAGGGAGAGGTCGGGCGGGAGCAGCGCTCCTACGGTCGCGTCTACGCTGGTGCGGACGGCGTGGTGCTGACCCGGGACAGCGCCCATTTCGCACCCGGGGTGCGCTTGATCGAAGACACCCGCCTGGCGCCCGACGAGCGGCGGGTCGAGAGCTTCCAGTTCCCGGTCCCGCCGGCGGCCACGGCGTTCGTGAGCCTCAAGCTGCACTACGAGCACGCACCGATGGGAGGGGAGGAGTACCGCACCTTCATCACCTTCTTCTCCGAAGAACGCACCTTGCTTCCCGCCGCGACCCGCGGCGGGGGTGGAGCGCCGCCTGCAGCAGAGGGCGGGCGCAGGGGGGACACTCGATGACCGAAACCGAGCGCGGCCGGCTCGCCTCGCCATCGCGACGGCGCTTTCTCGACACCTTCCTGGGAGTGTCCACCGTCGCCCTGTTCGGGGCGATCCTGTACCCGGTCATGCGTTTCCTGAGCCCGCCGCGCGTCCCCGAGGCGACCGGGAACCGCGTGCTGGCGGGCAAGGTGTCGGAGGTCTCGAAGGAGGGGTGGAAGATCTTCCCGTTCGGCTCCGAGCCGGGCATCCTGATCCAGACCTCCCCCGGAGAGTACCGGGCGTTCTCGGCGACCTGCACCCATCTGGAGTGCACCGTGCAGTACGAGGCCCCGTCGAAACGGATCTGGTGCGCCTGTCACAACGGATTCTACGACCTGACGGGTCGCAATGTCGCCGGTCCCCCTCCCCATCCGCTGCCGGCGTACACGGTGCAGGTGGAAGGTGAGGACATCTTCGTCACCCGGGCCTGACCGTGGTCTCCGGGATCCGCGGGGAGGAGACGGCATGGGCTTGAAGGCGATCGGAGAATGGCTGGATCACCGGCTGGGATGGGGAGTGCTCCGCGACCTGGCCGCGCACAAGACCGTGCCGGTCCACCGGCACTCCGTCTGGTACTACTTCGGTGGGATGACGCTCTTCTTCTTCCTCGTCCAGCTCGGCACCGGAATCCTGCTGATGCTCTACTACCGGCCGAGCGCGGAAGGGGCGTACGAGTCGGTCCAGTTCCTCATGACGCAGGTCCCCTTCGGCTGGCTGGTGCGCTCGATCCACTCCTGGTCGGCGAACCTGATGATCGGGGCCGCGCTCGTGCACCTGTTCTCGGTCCTGTTCCTCAAGTCGTACCGCTCGCCGCGCGAGCTCACCTGGATGAGCGGCTTCCTGCTGCTGGTGCTGGGGATGGGGTTCGGCTTCTCCGGCTACCTGCTGCCGTGGAACAAGCTCGCGTTTTTCGCGACCAAGGTGGGGACCGATATCGCCGGCGCGGTCCCCTTCGTCGGCTCATTCATGGTCCGCTTCCTGCGCGGCGGCGATCATGTGACTGGGGGAACGCTCAGCCGTTTCTACGGCTGGCACGTCGCCATCCTCCCAGCGATCACCACCGGGTTGCTCGGCATCCATCTTCTCCTGGTGCAGCGGCACGGCATGAGCGTGCCGCCATCGGAGGAACGGTCGGCGGAGCCGGTGCGCACGATGCCGTTCGTGCCGCACTTCCTGCTCCGGGATCTGTTCGGCTGGACGCTCGCGCTCGGTGCGCTCGCGGCACTGGCGGCGCTGTTCCCGTGGGAGCTGGGGGAGAAGGCCGATCCGTTCGCGCCGGCCTTCGCCGCCATCAAGCCGGAATGGTATTTCATGTTCATGTTCCAGACCTTGAAATGGGTCCCCGGCGGCGAGGTGCTCGGGATCGAGAACGAGGCGATCGCAGTGCTGGCCTTTGGCGCGCTCGGCGCGATCGCCTTCTTCCTTCCGTTCCTCGATCGCGCCTCGGGCCGCGGGGAGCCGAGCCCGCTGGCCACCGTCGCCGGCGCCGTCGCCCTGCTGTTCATCGTGGTGATGACCGCGATCGGGTATCACGCCTGGTGGCCCGTCGCGGCGGGCGCGGTGCTGACGGGCGGCCCCTGGCTAGCCGGGCGCCTGATGGCGCCGGCGCGGAGGCGGTCATGAGGCGGGCACGCGCAGGGAGTGTCGCTGGCGTCGCAGTGTCGCTCGTCGTGATCGCCGGCGGTGCGTGGGGCGCCGAGGAAAAGCGCGACAGCGCCTGCATCGCCTGTCACTCCCAGCTCGACGGAGAGCTGGCCGCGCCCACCGCCCACTTCGCGAGCGATGTGCACGCCGCCACCGGCCTCGGTTGTCAGGCGTGCCACGGCGGCGATGCCTCCATGGCGATGGCGGAGGATGCCGCGGGCTCGATGGACCCGAAACGCGGGTACCGCCCGCGGCCGAGCCGCCTGCAGGTGGCGGAGTTCTGCGGGACCTGTCATGCCGACGCGGCCTACATGAAGCGGTTCAACCCGCAGGCGCGCATCGATCAACTGGCCGAGTACCGGACCAGCACGCATGGGAAGAAGAACGCGTCGGGCGACCCGGTCCCGGCCACCTGTACCGATTGCCACGGCGTTCACGGCATCCGCCCGGTCAGCTCGCCCGATTCCTCGGTCTATCCGGTGAACGACCCGGCGACGTGCGCCCGCTGTCACGCCGACACCGAGAAGATGGCGCCGTACGGCCTGCCGATGGACCAGTTCGACGCGTACCGGCGCAGTGTCCACGGGACGATGCTGCTCGAGGTGGGGGACACCTCGGCTCCCGCCTGCAACGATTGCCACGGGAACCACGGGGCGTCACCGCCCGGCGTCGCCTCGGTCGCCAACGTCTGCGGCCAGTGCCACGGCCGGGAGGCCGCGCTGTTCCGCGCCTCGCGCAAGCAGGCCGTCTTCGAGGCGATGCAGGTGGCGGAGTGCACCGTCTGCCACGACCATCACGCCATCCTCCATCCCACTCCGGAGCTGTTCCACAACGACTCCGCGCCGCAGGTGTCGGCCGGCAAGATCGTGGCGACCGATCCGCTGGTGGTCGAGTTCGGGGCGCTCGCCGCCGGAGCCTCCGCGACGGCGTCGTGGGTCTCGGTGCTGCGTCCGCACCTCCCCGGCGAGGATCCGCGCCTGGCCCGGCGCATCGAGGTGACATCGGCCGAGGCGCCGGCCCTCGTTCTCGACGCCACGGTTCGCCCCGGAGATCGTCTGGGCGGCGAGCCGCGCCAGGGTGCCTCGGGGCCGCTTGCTGCGACGCTGCGGATAGAATCGCCGTCGGGGGTCCCGCTCGAGCCCGGAGATGCGATCCGGCTGCGGCTGGAGCTGAACGCGTCGTCGCCGGTCGCGCAGATCGTGGTCCGCGATCGCCCGGGGGACGGGTGGTATCCGGTGGGCGGCTCTGTCTGTCGCACCTGCCACGAGCCGGGAGATGCGTGCGACCAGGCGACGGGCCGGATGTACACGGCGCTCTCCTCCCTCGATCAGTCGATCCGCGGCGCGAGTGGCCTGCTGCGTGAGGCGGAACTGTCGGGGATGGAGGTCAGCGGTGCGCAGTTCGACCTGAAGAGCAAGGGACGGACCGCGGCGGTCGAGTCGCGGGCGCTGATCCACTCGTTCGACCCGGAACGCCTGATCACCCGAACGGACGAGGGGAAGGGGATCGCGGCGACGGCGCTCGACGCGGCTCGTGCCGCGCTCGCGGAGTTGCAGTTCCGCCGCAAGGGACTGGGCGTGTCGCTGGCACTCGTCGTCCTGGTCCTTGGCGGGCTCTATCTGAAGATCCGGCAGATCGACCGAGCGCCCGGATCCTAGGGTCGCGCGGCCGGGCGGGAGGCGGTTCGATGCAGCGCCAGACGGGGAAGAGGACGCTGGAGTTGATCGGTCTCGTCCTGCTGCTTGGCTGGTCGGTGCCCGCTCCCGCCGCGGAACCGCCGGCCTGCGACGACTGTCACGAGGTCGATCGCGCGGCCTATGACGCGAGCGTGCACGCACCGCTCGAGTGCACCGACTGTCACCAGGGAGCGGCGGTGCCGGACCACGAGGCTGCAGCAGCTCGCCGCGTGGACTGCGCCGCCTGTCACGACGCGGAGACGGCGGACTGGAGCGGCAGCACCCACGGCAAGCCGAGGAACGGCAATGCCGCAGACGCACCCGGCTGTACCAGCTGCCACGGCGCGGTGCACACGCTGCGCGCCGCGACCGACCCGGCCTCTCCCGTCCACCCGCAGCGGCTGGCAGAGACCTGCGGCACCTGTCACGCGAATGCCCAGCTCGTCCAGGAGCACAAGATCTCGGTCGCGCGCCCGCTCGAGGCGTATCGCGGGAGCGTCCACGCCCGGGCCGTCGCCAACGGACAGCACGGGGCGACCTGCAGCGACTGTCACGGCAGCCACGCGATCCTCCCGGGCTCCGATCCGGCCTCCTCCGTCTCCCGCTCCCACGTTCCCGCCACCTGCGCCGCCTGCCACGGCGAGATCGCGACGCGCTATCGCGCCAGCGTGCATGGCGAGGCGGCGGCGCACGGGGTTCGCGAGGCTCCCGTCTGCACCGACTGCCACGGGGAGCATCGGATCCTCGGGCCGCAGGAGCCGGGCTCGCCGGTCTATGCCACCAACATCCCGCTGCAGACCTGCGGCCGCTGCCACTCCGACGTGCGCCTCTCCGAGAAGTTCGGCCTGAACGCCGACAAGGTGCCGGCGTACGAGGACAGCTACCACGGCCTGGCGTCGCGGGCGGGCGTCACCACGGTCGCCCACTGCGCGTCGTGCCACGGGGTGCACGACATCCTGCCGTCCTCCGATCCGCGCTCGCACGTCAACCCGGCGAGGCTCGCCGAGACGTGTGGTCAGTGCCACCCCGGGGCGGGGACCCGGTTCGCGCTCGGGCCGGTGCACGTGGTCGCGAGCGACGAGCAGTTCAGGGGGATCTACCTCATCCGCCTCCTGTACCTCCCCCTGATCGTGCTGACGATTGGCGGGATGCTGCTGCACAACTTCCTCGATCTGATACGCAAGGCAGGCGGCGTGCACCGCGGCGCCGCCGGTACGGCCCGCCGTGAGCCAGCCGAAGCGGCCCTCCGTGAGCCTGCCGAAGCGGCCCGCCGTGAGCCTGCCGAAGCGGCCCGCCGTGAGCCTGCCGAACGGATGTCGCGCGGCTTCCGGCTCGCGCACGGCTCCATGATGGTCAGCTTCCCCATCCTCGTCGTCACCGGCTTTGCGCTGACCTACCCGGATGCGTTCTGGTCTCGCCCCCTGCTCCACTGGGAGTCGAGCCTGGGACTGCGCGGCGTCGTGCACCGGGCCGCCGCCACCGTGATGACGCTGGGGTTCCTCTTCCACTTCGCGCACCTGGCTGTCGATCGCCGGGCGCGCGCCTGCATCGCGGCGATGGCGCCGAAGCTCAGCGATGTGCACGAGTTCCGCGAGCGACTGGCGTACTACCTCGGCCGCCGCCCCCAGCCGCCCCTTTCTCCGCCGCTGGGGTACATCGAGAAGGCGGAATACCTGGCGTTGATCTGGGGCACGCTGGTGATGATGGCGACCGGCTTCCTGCTCTGGTTCGACAACGTGACGCTCCAGTTCCTGCCGAAATGGGTCGCGGACGCGGCCACCGCGGTGCACTTCTACGAGGCGGTGCTGGCGAGCCTCGCGATCCTCGTCTGGCACCTGTACTGGGTCATCTTCGATCCCGTCGTCTACCCGATGGATCTCACCTGGCTCACCGGTCGCTCCCCGGCGGCGCGCGAACGCGAGCGCGAGGCCGCGGCCCCCGCTGCGCCTCCCCGGCGCCACGCCGGGCCGGGATCGTCTCCGGGCGATGGGTAAGCACGAGTGACCGTTCGCGTGTAGGATCCCCGCGCCGTTCGCGTATTGCGTCGCTCGTCGAGCCTCCTCTAGCCTCCTGGAGAACGTCCCGGAATGCGCAAGTTCTTCCTGATCCTCACCGGCAATCCGCTGAGCCTGATCGGCGCCGGGCTGACGACCGTCAGCGCCGTCCTCATCCTGACGCTCTACGCCCTCGATCTGATGGGGCATCACGGCAACCCGTACGTCGGCATTCTGGCGTTCCTGATCCTCCCGTCGTTCTTCGTCTTCGGGCTGTCGCTGATCCCGATCGGCGAGGCGCTGGCGCGCCGGCGCCGAAGGCTTGCGAGGGAGTCGGGATCGCCGCTTCCGGTGCTGCCGGTCATCGACCTGAACCTGGAGCGCACGCGGCGGCTGGTGCTCATCGTCGGCGTGGCGACGGTCGTGAACGTCGTCATCCTCTCGATGGCGACGTACAAAGGGGTGGAGGTGATGGAGTCGACCGAGTTCTGCGGCACCACCTGCCATTCCGTCATGTCGCCCGAGCACACCACCTACCAGCGCTCGCCCCACGCGCGCGTGGGGTGTGTCGAGTGCCATATCGGCCCCGGGGCCGACTGGTTCGTGAAGTCGAAGCTGTCCGGCTCGTGGCAGCTCGTCTCGGTGGCGCTCGACCTCTACCCGCGGCCAATCCCGACGCCGGTGCACTCCCTGAGGCCGGCGCGGGAGACCTGCGAGCAGTGCCATTGGCCCTCCAAGTTCGTGGGGGACCGCTTGCGCGTCAAGGCCCACTACTCCGACGACGAGCAGAACACCGAGCTGAAGACGGTGCTGCTGCTGAAGGTCGGAGGGAGGGAGGAGAAGCAGTCCCGGGGGATCCACTGGCACGTCGACCCGAACGTGCGGGTGCGCTACCTCGCCGACGCGGGGCGCGAGACGATCCGGGAGGTCGAGCTGGTGGGGCCGGACGGGAGCGTGAAGCGCTTCAAGGGACCGGCGCCTGCCGCGGACGCCGATGTGGCGGCGGCGCCGGCCGGCGGATCGGTCGCGGAGCCGGAGTGGCGCGACATGGACTGCGTCGATTGTCACAACCGCCCGAGCCATGTCTACCGGATGCCCGACGCGGAGTTGGACGCCGCGATGAGCGCTGGCCGGCTCGACCGCGCGCTGCCGTACCTGCACCGCGAGGCGCTGGCGGCGATGCGCGGCGAGTACGCATCCCACGAGGAGGCGGCGGACGAGATCCCGGCGCGGCTCAGCGCCTACTACGAGCGCGAGCACCCGGAGATCGCCGCGGCGAAGGCGGCCGCCATTCGCGCGGCGGGTGACGAGGTCGCACGCCTGCACAACCTGAACGTCTTTCCGGAGATGAAGGTCGCCTGGGGGACCTACCCGAACCACATCGGCCACCAGGCCACGCCCGGCTGCTTCCGCTGTCACGACGACGAGCACAAGACCGAGAGCGGCGAGACGATCTCACAGGATTGCGCCACCTGCCACACGCTGCTGGCGATCGAGGAGCACGACCCGGCGATCCTGACCCAGCTGCAGCCCTAGCTCGAGGTTGGTGCCGCGGGGGGGCGGGGCGACCGCTGCACCGAGCGGATCGTCTCCTCGAGGCGAGCGAGGAAGCGCGAGCGGTGCTTGGGCTCGAATGGGCGCGGGCCGCCGCCGAGCTCGCCCATCGCCCGGAGCTGCTCCGCCAGCTCGCGGCTGGCGAGCGCGGACCCGATCATCGCGTCGGTGAACTCGCGGCCGTCGGGGCCCACGACGCGCGCGCCGCGCTTGAGGCACCGGTCCGCCAGCGGGATGTCGGCCGTGATGGCGATGTCGTCCACCGCGATCCGCTCGGCGATCCAGTTGTCCGCGGCGTCGAACCCGCGCCCGACGCGGACCGCCTCGACCCGCTCGTCGTCGGGAACGCGCAGCGGGCCCTGGGACACCACGAACACCCGCAGTCCGTGCCGCTTAGCGACCCGGAACACCTCGTCCTTCACCGGGCAGGCATCCCCGTCGACATAGACCTCGAGCATCTACGATCCCATGCCCGGCGTGACGTCGTGCGGAGTTGCGTCCATCCCTCAATCGACCCCTGCCGCCCTACCGGCCCAGCCGGCGCCGTGTCGTCCCCTTCGAGCCGCCGCGCCGGCCTGGGGAGTCCGCCAGCGGCGCGTGGCGATCGAGGATCTCCTGCAGCTTGGCATCGCGCGCGTGCATGCGCCCGCCGCTGCCGTTCCCTCCCGAGCGTGAGGCGTGCGAGCGGCTGCCGCCACCTCCTCCGCCCCGCGCCCCGGCGGCGGCGTGACTGCCTGGACGCCGCCCGCCGCCCGACTTGGCGCGATGCGCCGCGAGGCGCTCGCGAATCGGGATCTCCAGCCGCTCCTGGGTCTTCTGCTCGTAGTCGAAGCCGGGGAGCGTCACCCGCGGCAGGCGCTTGCCGATCGCCTTCTCGATCGCCCGC
>Ga0184629_10000277_pt1 | contig 22850 bp, 16 predicted proteins | sample PLM4_32_b1_FD_133158 | JGI IMG/M metagenome (GOLD analysis project Ga0184629, IMG submission 133158) | Groundwater sediment microbial communities from an aquifer in East River, Colorado, USA - PLM4_32_b1 | ecosystem: Environmental > Terrestrial > Soil > Riparian zone | place: USA: East River...
AGTGCCGACAGCCTGACCCCGCGCATAGGGTTTGTGCGAGAGAAGAGGGGGCACGCCCTCTTGCTTTTTGAATTGCGCTTATTCAGTTTTGTCTTTCACCATAACAGTAACAAAGGCCGTCCGGAGCTACGACAAAAAAAACTTTCCAATCGATGTCATCGTGTTTGTGAATTCCAACGGCTGATATTTTTTTATCCAGTCCATTGGACCTCAACTCTGAGAGCGCTTTTTCTAAACTATCCACTTCAAAAAAACATCCGTCCTGGCTTGGATCGCCTCCATTTTCAGCGAGGCCAATCTGAATTCCATCGCGGCTCATGGCGGCAGACTTATGGGGTAATTCTTTTCTGGATATTACATGAAATCCCATGAATCTCTCGTAAAATGGAATGGCAGTTTCCAGGTTGGCAACGGGAAGGTTCATTCTATCTTTCTGGTACGGCCATGCGTTTTTGAAAAGGGCTTTTGTCTTTTCCATATTCCGGAATTGATCTACCGTGATCTAATAAAAGAAGCAATCAAGGGTAAAGTAAATATTCTGAGTAAAACTACAAAAGGTTTTGAGTCATATGCTAAAGGTACGTAACCGTTTATTGGAAGGTCCTTTGATGCACAATGTGTACGGCATTCCGGGATCTAATGACAGCATTAAACGTTAAGACCCGCCGCGGCGGGCAAAGGAGCGCTAAGAAGTTGTAGTAATTTCTTTACGCGGCGATGCAAGAAGAATTATTTATTCTTTGTGGCACCTTGCGTCGTTGCCCCGATCATATCGGGGGTGAAATATATAGATTTGGATAGCAGCTCCGTGTTTTTAGAATGAACGCACAAGGCATTTGGCAGATCCTTCGCGACGCTCAAGCTTGCTAACATTCTATGCTCAGAATGATCATTGCGAATGGTATGATCTGCAAACATGTTGTGCTCAGGATGACGGTTCAAAAAGGAGAGGCACAAGCCTCCATTCAGGATGTCGGTGTAAGAAAGAAAACGGGCCACGAGCCATCATAATGTTGAAGGTGGATAAATTCCGTCTAAGGATTGAGTGTGTCTTTCAAGTATAAGACACGAAAATTTGCTGCGAAAAAAGGAAAAAATAACTTTATTCTCTACGCGCTCATTTGAGTTCCAATCGCCCATACATTTCCGGAGAAATCTTTAAAAGATCCCCGAATGTCAGGGTCACCTTCTTTGTTCACTGGTTCCTCCACGACTTCACACCCAAGGGCTATCGCTTTCTGAAAGGTTTGATGGACATCGGGCACATACACATGCATCAGGAACTGATTAGCAGGGTATGACGGCGAGGAATCCGCTAACATTATGACAGAGTCGTCGATTCTTATTTCCACATGCATGATCGTGCGATCCGGATTGTTAAACCTCCGTAATTCCTGGGCCTGAAAAATCCCTTTTAATAAATCAATCATCTTTTGAGCGCCGTCTACAACAAAGTAGGGTGCAACGGAATTGTAGTTTGCTGGTTTGAATGGCTTGTGCATATTTTTTATGGTTTAGTCAACAGTTGTCATAGGGTGACGTGTCGGTGAGAACTTTCCAACTGTGATATTAATCCTTATTATGTTAATTCGCCTCAGCATCTCCACCCTCTGGGAGTCGAATGAATTAACAACGAGGACTGATCACAGAAACGCAGCGTCCCAGAGATTGTAGGCTCTGTGCAGCCGTGAATAGTTTTAGCTTTCCAGATTGTTTTTCTATATCGTTTGATCTTTGTCCTGTCAACGGATGTTCGAGGTACACTTTTTCAGTCCGTTTTGTTCTGAATAGCCTGCTGCGATGGCATTTCCCTGGGAATCCTGCTTTTAAGATCACCCAGCCATGGCCATAATTTCTGTTCATTCAGATTTACATCTACTACAACAACAGGATTATCATCCTTTGCTTCCTTCATTACGTTACCCTCCAAATCAAATACTGCAGAGATCATATCATAGGTAGAGGACACGAGATAAACCTGGTTTTCAATGGCCCGGGCCATGGCAAGTTTAACGTCACCTCCCCATATCGGAAGAAAAATTATTTCAGCACCTTGCTGCGCCAGTGTTCTGGCTGTTTCCGGAAATGTTACATCCCAGCAAATCATGATGCCGATGCGTCCAAAATCAGTATCAAAAACGGGTAGCGCATTGCCCGGGGTAACGCCGCCATCAATCTCTTCTCTGGGTAAACTTACTTTCCGATATTTTCCAGCGAGAGTTCCGCTCCGGTCTATGAGTACAGCGGTATTATAGACTACATCTCCCTCCTTTTCCAATAAACCCGCGACAATATATAGATTGTGTTTTCGGGCGACCTCTCCCAGGAATTGTGTTGTGGGCCCTGGTACAGGTTCACTTCCTGAAACATAATCATCTTTTGTTCCTACGATGGTAATGCCTTCAGGCAGGCAAATGATATCAGCCTTTTGCTCCCCGGCTTGGGCAATGAACGCTGAAAATTCTACCAGGTTGTCATGCGCTGATTTGCTATCGCGTGGCCGATGGTGAATAGTCGCCAGCCTGACCATCCTGGGTTCAGGTGGGTTTGTTTTTTGGAAGGTGACTTCTCCAAAATGTACAGTTCCATCCGGATCCCATCGGTAATGTAGTGCTATCTTTGCTTTTCTGGCACCATCCGGTATCTTATACACGTGTTCCATGACATCCCAACCCTCTTTGTTTTTACCCGGCTGGGTAATCGGAAATTCTATGAACTCAACACGCTCACCGGATTCGTTCTGCCACACGATCGTGGCAAGAATACTCCGGTTTGTATCGTCCACTTTCGAGGATTTAAAATAGCCGTGGAATTTAAAATATGCTCCGGGCTCAACCTTGATCACGTTATACCAATGGCCATCGGCGTATGCTTTTCCACCACCACCTAACATTAGCGTTGATTGACCATTAAAAGTATTTTTAGTATCGACAGACCAGACCGGTGCAATCTCTTTGCGCTGGGATTCAAACTTCCATTCAGCGGGTGTTTGACCCGCTGCAGACGCAATGAAAAAGAAGATCAAATAGAATATTGCCATGGAAGAAAGAAACCTCAACTGGAATCTATGAACCCTGGCATTTAGAGTATAATCAACATGTATCCGGCTCCTGCTTTTCATATCATTAGTTTTTTAAGACAAGTCGATCGCATCAAAATGGTGTTGTTAAAGTTAGGAATAGTTCTTTGATTTAACTGAATCCAAAGGTGAAATGCTTTAAGCGCAGAGAGCGTAGTGAGGAGTACGACTGAAGCAATCCCCAGACGACGAAGTGCGCACGTTGTAGTATGGCGATTGCCACGGTTGCCGTTACTCACTTTGTGAGTAAGCAACCTCGCAATGACGGATCTCCGACGTCATTGTAAGTTAGACACCGTGGGCGCGGAAAAATTTTTAAAAGCATTATGAACGGATCTCAACGTCATTAACCGTTGGTAAATAATAGGCCCTTTATTTTCTACGCAGCACCCAAAAAATAACCCCCAACCCCACCAACGGAATCAACGGATCAAGCCATGTTCCGCCAGAACCAAATGCCAGATTCACCAACGCGATCAACACGCCGCCAATAGCCCAGGCGATGGTGGTGGGAACAGACCATGCCATGATCTGCTGTTTCACGTCAGCGATGCCAATCAGGCGGTTGACGACCCAGAAGAGACTATCGTTGAAGTAACTGAAGAGGAATGCACCCATGGCTGCGGACTGTGCCGCGAACAGCATATTCATACCTGGCACCTGCGTGAGAATCGGTGCCGTGATCGATGCTGAGGTGATCATCGCGACGGTACCCGAGCCTTGAATAACGCGAACGACGGAAGCTACCAGAAACGGGATCATGATGGGAGAAAAGGGGAGGTGTGCCATTTGAGCAGCCAGTTGTGTGCCTGCGCCGCTTTCGCGCACAACAAATCCCAATGCTCCGCCTGCGCCGGTCACCATCAGGATGATGCCTGCCGATTGAAGTCCTTCTTCTAATCGTGCAGAAGTTTGGTGACGATCGAGGTAAGGCACCAATGTATAGACGGCGATGAGGGTACTGATGCAAAGCGCAATGACAGGGCTTCCGGTAAAATCAAATACCGTCACAACCCATTGCAAAACCGGTCCACTGTCTGCTGCAAGTTCCGGGAACAGGTTGATCAAGGCCTTGATAAGGATCAGCAGGATGGGAACAACGATGGGAAGCAATGAAAGGGTTAAAGTCGGCAATGGCCGGTCCGCTTTCTCTTTTAAGTAATTGTCGTGTATCGCTTTGAGGTCTTCGCTGGCGACCCCTTCTGCTGCAAAGCCGGGATACTTTTTTGCCAGCCACTGTGCGTACCATACCAAAGGGATAGTGCAGGGGATAGCCAATACCATTCCCAGCAGGATCATGGCACCGATGTCTACACCAAAAATTCCGGCTGCACCCAGGGGACCAGGTGTTGGCGGAACCAGCACGTGTGTAACGACAAGGCCACCCGCCAGTGCAATACCCATGGTTAATAACGAGCGGTTGCCTTTTTTGGATAAGGCTCTGGCGATGGGAAATAATATTACAAAAGCAGAATCCGCAAAGATGGGTATGCTCACAATATAACCGGTCAGGGCAAGGGCCCATTCTTCGCTGCGATGGCCGAGCCACTTGATAAAGGAATAAGCGATCTGTTCTGCCGCTCCGGAAACTTCCAGGATACGGCCCATCATTACCCCCAGTCCGATAACCATGCCTATTGTCCCCAGGGTCGCTCCAAAACCTTTTGTAATGGCATCGAGTGTTTCATTCATGGAGAGGCCGCCAGTAACTCCGGCTATACACGCTGCTATGATCATGGCGATAAGCGGATGCACTTTTGTGCGCAACGCTAGGAAAATAAGGACGAAAACAGCAATCGCAAGACCGATGATGGGAATGGAAAGATGGTTCATCAGGTTTGCTGTTTGTTCGGTGTTGTGGATAGCGTGATAAAAGTCATGCTTAATTTTTCAAAAAACAAGGAGCGAAATGACTTTGATGCTGCGTTAAATCTTTTGATATTCAAAAAGTCTTTCGCCGACATAACGCTTTACTAATTTTACGATGTTCCATGAAATTTAGAAAGTGCGTATCGCTCCTTATTATATCCTTGGTTTCATTCAGGGGATGCCGTAAAGACAATTTTCAAGATCAATCTTTTTCTACTTTTAGATATATAGAGGTAAGCCAGGATAACCCTTCATATTTCTCGTTTTCCGATGGCTCAGCTTATGTTCCTGTTGGAATTAATTTGATCAATCCCAGCGGACGTAACCATGAAAATCCTGATTCAGCCTTCTACGAGATCGACCAATGGATGAAAAACCTCTCTGAAAACGGAGGCAACTACATACGGGTGTGGTTAAGTGAATCGTTTTGGGATATGGAGGAGGAGGCAGGAAAATACACGGAGGAAAAAGCGCTTCGGATTGATCGCTTTATTGAAATGGCCAGGAAATATAAGTTGAGGATTAAAATAACCCTGGAGCATTTCCGAAGCGTTACGCTGAAAGAAAATTCACAGCAGTGGGCCACCAAGTTTGCCTATCATACTTCCCACGGAGGCCCGCTGGACAGTATCCGGCAATACCTGACTTCATTGGAAGGCCAACAACTTTTTCTGAATAAGATTGATTTTTACCAAAAACGTTATGGTAGTGACACGTTGTTTTTTGGATGGGAGCTATGGAATGAAATGAATGCGATGAAAGGACCGGAAGACAGTATATTTTTTGACTGGAATGAAAAGATGCTTAAGGCAGTAAAACAAAAGTTTCCAGAGAACCTGGTGATGCAGAGCCTGGGAAGTTTTGATGCTGACAGGGTCAGGCCAGTGTATAAGAAAATGATGTCTTTGGCAGGAAATGAAGTTGCACAGGTCCATCGTTACCTTGACCTGGGCGCGGAATTGGAAGTATGTCGTGCACCAATGGATATCATTTGTGCTTCGGCTATAGAAGAATTGTTATCGTATCATACCGGTAAGCCTGTGATCCTGGCTGAAACAGGTGCTGTCGAGCCGCAGCATGCCGGGCCCAGTAAATATTATGCCCGGGATACAGCGGGCATTTTATTACACGACATTCTTTTTGCTCCCTTCTTCTCGGGTTCAGCAGGAGCGGGCATGAGTTGGCACTGGGAATCGTATGTTCATAAAAATAACTTGTGGTATCATTTTAAACGATTCAATGAAGTCATTAAGGACATTGATCCAATTCAGGAAGCGTTCATACCTTCCCATAAAGAGACCGATGTTTTACGAGTGTATTTATTGAAAGGAAAAAAAACAAACCTGCTGTGGCTTCGCGACAAAATGAATACCTGGGAATCTGAACTGGAGAAAGGTATACCTCCCCAAACCCTCCAGGGCATTCAACTCAACCCCCTTGAACTTGGAATAACCATGCCGTTGGAAAAAATAGATGTCTATGACCCCTGGAAGCATTTATGGACAACCATCGAAAAGGATGGATTGAATTTTACCTTGCCGGATTTTAAGAGATCTATTGTTGTTAGATTAACTTCAAGATAAATTTGATCCCTCCCTTGGCTCTAAGGAAAACAAAACGTTATGAAAAAATTATTAGGATCTATTTTTTTATTGTCCATCGCAGCGCAAGTATTGGTTGCACAAACTCAAAATCTGATGAGCAGCAAGTATTCTGCAGAGGCATTGAAAAAAATATTAATTCCGCTGGCGGACTGGAAACCCTTTCCGAAACTTGATGACCGGGAAGGCTGGTCGAAAGCAGATCAGGATATGATGAAAGCTTATGTGGCGAAGGCGGAAACATTTTTGGATTATAAATGGCCCGCGATTCCGGCAACAAAATCGCTTTTAATTGCGCGCACGGGTAACCGTAGCGAGTACGAAACGGTAAGCTTTGAGAAACGACAAGTGCTCGGTGTTCTTTTGCTGGCCGAGATCGCTGAAGATAAAGGCCGTTTTATTGATTCTATTATTAATGGCGTCTGGTCAATCTGTGAGGAATCTTTTTGGGGAGTTTCTGCCCACCTGCCTCAGTCGAAGGAGTATGCCGGGCTGATGGATGTCTCGGCACCCTTCGTCGATCTTTTTGTGGCAGAAACTGCGACCTACCTGGCTTGGGTAGATTATTATTTAGGGGAGAAACTGGATGCTGTATCTCCGCAGCTCCGAAAGAGAATATATTTTGAAACAAATAACCGCGTTTTTCAACCCCTTCTCACCAAGCCCCATGGTTGGATGAAGTCTGATGCAAATGGAAGAAGGCCGAATAACTGGAATCCCTGGATCTGTTCAAACTGGCTGAATGCTGTTTTGTTGCTGGAAAGAAATGATGCGAAACGTGCTGAAGGAGTTCGTAAAGCGTTGACCGTGCTTGATGAATTTCTTAATCCACATCCTTCAGATGGTGGTTGTGACGAAGGCCCAAGCTATTGGGGAGCCGCTGCGGCATCGTTGTATGACAATGTTTCGTTGTTGAATCTTGCGTCACATGATGCTTTCCGGTATGTATATCAGGATGAGAAGGTGAAGAACATGGGAAAGTTTATTTATCGTGCACAGATCGGAGAAAAATATTTTTTGAATTTCGCTGACGCTGATCCCCAACCCAATTTATCCGGGAACTTGATCTATCGCTATGGAAAGGATATTGACGATAGTGATATGATGAAGTTCGGTGCTTACTATAGAAAACCGGAAGCCGGGGAGCCTTCCACTTTTCATTTTTTCAGAAATTTTTTTTCGCTCTTCCTGCAGGATGAATATCGAAAGGCCGAACAGGGACTGCCTTTACCGCAGGATGTTTGGCTCCCTGACTTACAGGTAATGGCTGCTCGTGATTACAGCGGAAGTACCAATGGATTTTATGTAGCAGCCAAAGGGGGGCACAACGATGAAAGTCATAATCACAATGATGTCGGTAATTACGTTGTCTATTATAACGGGCTTCCTTTAGTGATTGATGTTGGTCGCGGCACGTATACGCGGAAAACATTTAGCGCGAAAAGATATGAGATCTGGTACAACTGCTCCGATTATCATAATGTACCAACCATCAACGGAAAAACACAACCACCAGGAAGACGGTATGAGGCAACTGATCTTTCCTACAAACAAGGAAAGACGTTCACTCAATTCTCCCTTGATATTTCGAAGGCTTACCCTCAGGAGGCGGGGATAGTCAGTTTTAAACGGACCATCAGGTTGAACCGCACAAAAAATGTTCAGGTTGAAGATCTAGTCCATTTAAAACAAGCCATTGGGCTGACACAGCATTTGATGACGTGTTATCCTTCGGAGGTCACGAAGCCTGGGGAGCTTGTGATTCATTATAAACCTGCTGGAGGAAATGCGCGTGATTTCGCCATCCGATATAATAAAGATCAGCTGCAGGTTTCTGTTGAAAAAGTTGTTTTAGATGATCCGGAGGACGAGGGGATAATTACAAAGTGGGGGGATACCATCTACAGGATAAATTTTAAATCAACGCATCCCAGGACATCTGACAAAATAAGCTTTAATATCGCATTGAAATGACTCGCAATGATATAGCAAGTGTTGCCATTGCTATGGTTAGGATATTTGTCTCTTTATTGGATTGAGAAATCGTTAATAAGTAAGTTGCTAGTGCCATGCTGGCTAAAAATGCTTCAACAACTATTCTATTTTTCGATAGCCAGGTAATCAACTTATTGTTTATGTTCAGGTATGGGCTGCTAATTTGTTTGGTATTTAAACTTTTCCGGATCAATTTCAACATTCAACTCGACTTTTCTTTTATTAACCCAATGGAATACGACTCCGTTGTGCATGTTGAGTTCCGACATCGGCATTAAATATTCTCCAATTTTTTGATAATTATCATACTTAACAAGAAAAGATAAATCACCATCTTCCCGTTGATTTGAAAAATCAAGTAGAAATGTTTCCGTGTTAATGTACAAGGAACAGTTCATCGTTGTTGACCGTATTCTGATTTCAAAGCATGAAACACCGTCTGTGGGAAAATCCCGGATTCCTGCCAGCTCAATAGATTTGCTTTTGTTCAATAACTTCCATACCATGACAGGCATGAATTCATCAACAAATTCATTGCGGGGTGGTGCAGGTTTTATTATGGGAGGTATATTGCCGATGATGATTATTGTCTGGTCTTTTAGAAAATAGAACTGGCTAATAAGATTTAAAAATGTTGAATCAGCATAGCCTTCAATTTTTTGCTGTGGCCAGACGGTATAGGTCTTGGAAAAAGTTGATTTATCAGGCTTTAAAAGATTTACTTTCTGATCAAAATCATTTTGTGAATAATAACCTTCACTCTCCGTATAAGTCGATTTTATTTTTTTCCAGTTTTCAATATTACCGTTGGAAACCTTGTCCAGGTATCGCCTCACTATTTCTCTCGCATCCTGACCTGACAGGAGCGCTGGAATCATAAATAATCCGGCGATGATAAGGCTAAATTTCATTGGCCAAGTTTAATCCTGATAATTTCAGGTTTCAATAAACTATGTTGATTTATTCAAAAGTTGTTCCGCATTACCAACAAATGACGGTTTTCCAATCGACTTAAACGATGAAAAGAACTTCTTTGGAGAATACCGTTGCGCGAGCGAATATCCTACAGTATCATTTCTGTCAAAACCTTTTGCAATGACCGCGTTAAATTTTTGTCCCGCTACCGTCAAATATCCATCATGTACCAAAACGGCGAACTGACTTTCTTTTGCTTCTTTCAAGGATCTGATCCCATCTTTTACTCCGTCTTCAGGTTTGTCCCTTAAAAATCTTGTCAATTCTTTTTCACCATTGAGTTCAATAACAACAAACGGGACCAGCGGTCCCTTGCCTTTTATTTTTATACTTTCAACACCATGGTCAAGTCCAAAATGCATCAGGTCAACCAGTTTCTTATCGGCCTGGTTAATGCTTTTTGTATTGCTCTCTTGTCCCATACAAAGTCGGTATTGTTAAACCAATAGCGTCGTATTTCATTTCCTCCATCATCGATTAAATTGCGCCTGACAGCTGCCTGTAAGACGCTTTGAGTCCTATCTTTCTTAAGTCTGAATTCGTGTCTGATGATTCCAGCAGGGCTGGTAATCCCGATTATATCGGAACGGGTGGGGAGGGAATCATCACGAAAATAGAGAGTTTCATTCAATGATACAATTTCTGAGGACTTACAACATAAGGAAAGACCAAGACTTACCGATAGCATCCAATGCCCAGGGACTTTTATCTTTAGAAGGGCAATGAACATGAGTTATAGCCTGGAAGAGGGAAGCAAAGGGTGAAAAAATTTGTAGTTTTATGGCAAATCAGCTGTCATGCACAAGCTCCTCTTTCTCTGGCTGGCAGCGGCCATATCATTTATACCGGTACCGCCGGCGTCCAAACATTTTACACTAGAGCAATTGGCCCCTGGTGTTTGGTCCGCTATCCAAAATGATCATTATGGTCATGCAATTTGTAATGCTGGCATCATCGACCTTGGAAACAAAACAGTGGTATTCGATCCATTTATAACACCCGAAGCGGGAAGAGATCTGAAAAAGGCTGCGGAACAATTAACCGGCCGCGTAGTTATGTTGGTGATCAACAGCCATTATCACAACGATCATATCCGCGGCAACCAGGTTTTTGTTCCACAAGCCACCATCATCAGTACGGAATGGACAAGAAATGAAATGCTCATCAGTGAAAAAGAAGAGCAGGAGTGGGAGCAGAAAAATGCAGCGGCACGTGCCCTTGCGGAAAAAGAAAAACTAAAAAATTCAAGCGGGCGGGAAAAAGAAGAAACGATTATGTGGGTAGGGTATTATGATGGCATTCAACAATCTCTTCCTGAATTAAAGATCACTCTGCCCGATCTTACTTTTTCTGATTCTTTATGGATCCATGGCAGTAAAAGGAGTATCAAACTGGTGGAATGTAAAAAAGGACATACGACGAGCGACGTGGTATTGCTGCTTCCCAACGAAGGCATTGCTTTTATGGGCGACTTGTTTTTTGTTAATCGTCATCCTTGGCTGGGGGATGGTGATGCCTCAAGTTGGTACCAGCATGTACAACATTTCAAAGAGGATGCTTCTTTACACAAATATGTTCCCGGTCATGGCCCTGTAGGTGGCAAAGCAGAAATGCAGTTGCTGCAAGATTATTTAAAGGACATGCAACAGTTAGTAAAAGAAGGGATTGTTCAGGATTTACCCGATAGTGCAATTATTCAGCAACCTATACCGGCTCCGTACAGGAATTGGTGGTATAGCCGTTTTTATAAACCCAATCTTCAATTTCTATGCGAGCAACTGAAGAAGTGATGGCCGCTCGATGAAACGTTCATGATCTCTTTCAGCATTTATCCAACTGACGTTAGAGGTTTTAGGGTCACAGAGGCCACAAAAGATCACAACGCCTAAGAATTCAATTTCGCTGAGGAGAGAGTAACAGATTAGGGGATGCCCATCGTGTTTATGAACTTAACTACCGCAAGCAGCCTATGAACTCTTTACCCGTTCAACATCTTTTGGGTGGCAATGAAACATTTCATTGAAGGATTTATAAAAATAGGAACGGCTGTTAAAACCCGTTTCATAGATCACTTCGGACACGCTCATGGTGGAGTTTCTGAGCAGGTCTGCCGCCTTCTTCAGGCGATATTGTTTTATCAGGCCATGCGGCGTCAGGCTGGTAATGGTTTTTACTTTTTTATACAACGAAGCTTTGCTCATACCGACTTCTTCAGCGATGGTATCTGCGTTGAATTCAGGCTCACTTAAATGAAGCTGAATACAGTGTGTTATCTTGGAGAAGAAATCGTCATCTTTTTCTCCTATTCCGGGGGACAGGTGCGTAAGTTCCAGTTCGGCAAAATTTCTGAACTTCTTCCGGATCAGTTCCATACGTTCAATTAGCTTCTCAACCCGGATAAAGAGATGCTCGGGATGAAAAGGTTTTGGAATGTAGGAATCAGCGCCAACCTGCAATCCTTCAATCCTGTTTTCAATCTCTCCTTTCGCCGTCAACAGGATAACAGGAATATGGCTGGTTTGGATGTTTTCTTTTATTTTTTTACACAACGTTAACCCATCCATATCCGGCATGATCACATCGCTGACCACCAGGTCAATCCTTTCTTCCTCCAGGACCTCCAACGCTTTTTTTCCGCTGCGGGCTTTGTGAATAGTATATTTGTCGGACAGGATATTGTCCAATAAGGACAGGATGCTGGCGTGATCGTCGACTATAAGAAGGGAATAGTCATGTGTGGCTATTCTTTGCGCTGTTTCTGTTTCCGTCTGACTGGTCTTGTAATGGTCGGTATCAAACTCCATGGATACTTTTTCAGGAAGGTGAGACAATGAAAGGATCATGGGACTTTCTTCCGGCAGATCGTTATAGTATTCCCTTGAAATGGGAATCATCACCGTAAACGTGCTGCCTTTTCCCAACTTACTATCTACCTGTATTTCTCCGCGGTGTATCTGTACCAGACTCTTGGTAAGTGACAAACCAATGCCGGTGCTTTTTTCAATGCCGTTGGTGCTGAGGACCTCAGAAGGATTGTGGTAGAAGCTCTCGAATATTTTATTCCTGTTCTCTTTCGCAATACCCATGCCTTCATCCCGAATGGCGAAAAATGCTTTGCCCTGAGATGCCTTCAGTGTCACGCTGACCATTCCTCCTTTGGAATTGTATTTTATAGCATTAGAGATCAGGTTGATCAATATTTTTTCTATTTTTTTATGATCAACACAGGCGGGTAACGCATCCGGTTCAGGATAGAATTCCAGGTGAATTTCCCGATCGGCAGCATGTTGCTTAAACGATTCCATGATTTCCTGGGTAAAAGGAACCAGGTCAACCGTAGAAATTGCAAGGCTATCTTTGCCACTCTCTATTTTACGGAATTGAATCAGCTCGTCAATAAGTTTCTGAAGCCGTAAGGAGTTACTGTAGATTGTTTTAAGTTGTTTTTGTTCTCCGGCATTGTTGCTCTTCCCGAGAAGGGAAGCTACCGGCCCCAGGATTAATGTTAACGGTGTGCGAAATTCATGGGCAATGTTGGTGAAAAATTGAAGTTTGTAATCATTCAGCTCTTTTAATTGCTGGGCTTTAAATTTACCCATCGCCATGGCTTTTTTTGCCCGGGTTCTCCAGCGGATATACAGGACGATTCCTGTTTGCAAGCCGATGGCTAATAAAACATAAAAAGCATAGGCCCAGGTTGTTTTCCAAAGCGGTGGTGTGACCGTAATCATGATTACTTTTGGAGCAATTCCCCAATCACCATTTTCATTGGTATAGTTGATATTGAGCTTGTAATGACCGGGAGGAATATTGGTCAAGGTTACCGATTGCTGTTGGTCAATGTAATTCCAGTCTTTATCAAAATTCTCGAGAAAATAACGGTATTCACTTTTCTGTTTATTCCAGTAATCCAGCGTGGTGAAAAAGAAACTGATGAAGTTCTGATCGTAGTTTAGCACAATGTTATCGGTCTGATCAATATTTTGCGTAAGGATATTACTATCATCACCCGGTGTAATGGCCACATTGTGAACCTGAAAATCTGTTACGGTAAGGCGCGGAAAATAATCTTGTATGTGGAGCTTATTGGGATAAACAATATCCAGTCCATCGATGCCGCCAAAGAAAAGTTTCGTTGATGTGGCGGATTGGAATGCAGCACCGTCTGCAAATTCATTATTTTTTAAACCGTCATTCGTATCAAAATTCTTAAAAGTGTTTTTGGTTCTGTCGTACATCACCAGGCCACGGTTTGTCGATAGCCATATATTGGCATTTGGATCTTCCAGTATTCCGTGAATGGTATTATTGGGAAGTCCCTCACGTTGGGTGAAGTGTTCAATCTTATAGGGTTGGTTCTGAAGGAATAACCGGTCCAGTCCACCGCTGGAGCCTATCCACAATTGTTCTTGTTTGTCAATGTGTAAGCTGAGGACATCATTATTACTTAAGCTGTTTTTTTCGTTTGCACTCGCCTGAATGTGTGCTTCAATTTCTTTGGTTAATGCGTTGTACCTGTAAATTCCGCCACCGCGTGTACCAAACCATAGCAGGTTAGGCTTTTCTTCTACGATCGTATAGACAATATTACTTTTTATGGGGATCGTCCACACCTTGCTTGGATGCGATAGCTGATCATATTCTTTCAGTCGGTATCTTCCATGCGATGTTTTGGACACTTTAAGATAAATGACGCCGTATCCACTGGTCCCTAACCAGATACCGTTGAATGCATCAACACAGATCGAGTACACCGAACTGAACAACAGATCATTTTTATTTTCAAAATCTCTGGGGAAATGAAAGACCTTTCCCGTGCCGGCTTCAATCATGTCTATTCCTTCTCCATCAAGTCCTACCCAGATATTTTTGTCATGATCCTCGTTGATCGATAACACAGCATTATTACTTATTCCATTTCTGGAATTGAGTATGGTAGTTTTGCCGTTGAGGGGATGAATGATGTTTAATCCACCACCGCGTGTTCCAATGTAGAGTGCACCGGTATTGTCCTCAAAGATGGATCGGATGATACTATGCGAAAGCTGACCGGCCTCTGGTTGCCCTTCTGAAATGGAATAGAAAGTTTTGGGCCGGGTTAGAAATTTATACACACCGTCACCATCCGTACCTACCCATATAATATCCTGTTTTGTTTCCCGGATGGTCAGTATTTTAATCCGTGCTTTCGAAAATGCCGGAAAGAAGGAATTCATGGATGTAGCAGAGAAGCCGGTGTCCGTAGGTGTTATTTTAAAAATATCTCCTGATTCTGATCCTAACCAGATGGCTGTATGATTTAAGTTCTCTGACAGCGTGGAGACAGAGATATTAGCGAGTTTAATTTTATCAGGATCTTTTTCAATATCGGCAAGGTCATATAAGAGAAGTTGCTTATCACTATTGACTACGGCAAGAAAATAGCGTTGGCCTACGTGGAGAAACTTGTGATAGGATAAAGCATTGCCTTCTATAAGTTTTTTACTATAAACCAATCTGTTATTCACGGTACAGGCAAGTTTCCCGTCCCTTCCCAACAGGTATTGTAATCCCTCATGTTGGCCCAGGTCAATAACTGTAGTAAGCCATGCAGCATCTATACCCTGAAATGTTACGGGAATGAATGTATCTTCTTTATCCGAATACCGGCTGATCCCTTTTCCGATAAGACTGATCCATACAGAGGAATCGGGACCTATGCATGCTCTTAAATTGTACTCCAGAAAGGGGATATCGGTAAGACTATCGAGGTAAATTTGAAATGAGTTTGTGGTGCGATTGTACTTATTGATGCCCAGGTGCGTCACTACCCAGAGATCACCATTTCCGTCTTCCAGAAAATCGCGGATAACGTTATTGCTGATGGTTCCTTTCAGAAAAGGATCGGGTTTGTAGACTTTGATGGAGCTGCCATCATATCGGTTCAGGCCATCCCAGGTGCCCAGCCATACATAATCGTATTGATCCATGTAGACGGCGGTGATGGCGCTGTTAGATAGTTTTGTTGCTTTATTAACGTGTTGAGATGGCCAGGGAGATGTACTGTCAGCTTGGACTGAATTTGTGAGAAGCGTAAGAAGTAAGAACGCAGTTGACATACGATAGTCGTTGAATTAAGTCCGAAAGTCGGAAAGTCCGGAGTGTGAAGGTTTGAAAGTGTGAGGGTTCGAAAGTCAGAAAGTCTGTAGCTCCGAAAGTATGAAGGTTCGAGAGTTGGGAAGTCCGAAAGTCTGGAGTTGAGATTTGGAAGGTGAAAAGGCAAAATCCAGTGGCACAAAGAACACGAAGAAGATACCAAGGTCACAAAGAAAACACCAACTAACTTCCAGACTTCCCGACGTCCTGTCTTTCCGACTTTCGGACTTCCCGTCTTTCCGACTTCGTATAACAAACCTATATATTCCCCAGATAAGAAATTCAGTTTATTTGTCCACTCTATAGTTTTATGTCCTCTCCGCTCTCTATTCACTCATTATTTATAACCGGTTGTACTTTATAAAAAGCATACCGGACAGGTAAAAGATGCAATTGGGGCACCTTGCAGCTTGCAATCGAATGATATTTCGCTTGCAGAAATCCCATGGAAAATGTTTCTGTGCTAGACATAGCCAAACGATTTAAGCAAAATCCACTGATCACACCGAAAGATGTGAAGCCCAGTATGGAGGGAATGACGGTGGAATGCCTCCTCAATCCTGGCGTATTCAGATTTGATAAGAAGATATGGTTATTGATTCGCGTGGCGGAGCGTCCTGAGCAAAGGAAGGGTTATGTAAGTCTTCCTATATATAATGAGTCTGGTGAAATTGAGATACTCCATTTTGACAAGAACGATCCTCACCTCGATTTTACGGATTCGAGGGTGATACGCTATAAAAACAAAGAATACCTCACCACCCTGTCCCATCTGAGGTTAATGTGCAGTGACGATGGTAAAAAATTTCATGAGCCTGAAGACTACAATCCGATTTTTCCTAAAGATCCATTGGAAGCGTATGGAATAGAGGATTGCCGTGTAACTGAAATGAATGGAATGTTTCACCTCACCTATACGATGGTATCATCCTATGGTGTTGGCGTTGGTCTGATCCAGACCAGAGATTGGAAACACTATGAACGCAAAGGCATGATCTTCCCTCCTCACAATAAGGATTGTGCCATCTTTGAAGATAAGATCAGGGACAGGTATTTCGCCTTGCATCGTCCCAGCAGCCCTCAACTTGGAGGAAATTATATCTGGATTGCAGAATCTCCGGACCTTTTGCATTGGGGTCATCACAAATGCATAGCTACTTCCCGCAAAAATATGTGGGACAGCGCCCGTGTAGGTGCAGGTTGCTCACCCATCAGAACTCCCAGCGGCTGGCTAGCCATCTACCATGGCGCCGATGAAAATCACCGTTACTGCCTGGGTGCGCTTTTACTGGATCTTAAGGATCCTTCGCAGGTAATAGCACGGAGTGAGTCTCCTATTATGGAGCCAACAGAAGACTATGAGTTAAAAGGATTTTTTGGCAACGTGGTCTTTACCAATGGTCACTTGGTGAATGGAGACAACATCCGCCTTTACTATGGAGCCAGCGATGAAGTGATCTGCGGAGCTGAATTATCGATACATGAAATATTGAGTTCACTTTCATTAAAAAAATAATGGAAAGTGAATCTTAGACAGTTTGCCTATACGCTGATTAACTAAAAAAAAGATGACAATAGCCGCACTATTAAAAAAGCCTCACATAGAGTATGACTTTTTTTTGCAGATGCCACGGGATATGCGCGTGCTGTTAGTCACCAACATGATTTATGCTTTTGTACTGCCGGTCATTGAAATATTTGTCGGCGCCTATATCATGCGAAGCTCCAATGATCCAAAAATCGTAGCGATCTATCAGTTAACCGTATACACCGGCATCCCGATTACTTTTTTGCTTAATGGTTTCCTGCTTAGCCGTATAAAAATTTCCAACCTCTACAGTTTCGGGATGTTGCTGAGTGGACTTTCCATGCTGGTGATGATGAGCTTGCAAAGCCTTTCGGTCATTGGGGTTGGGGTAGCAGGAATATTAATGGGTTGTTCTTTTGGCTTCTTCTGGTCTAATCGTGATTTCCTTGCGCTAAATACTACGAGTGATTCAAATCGGAATTACTACTATGGCTTAGAGACCTTCTTTTATACCATCACCTTCATTTTAGTTCCTGTCGTCGTAGGAGCTTATCTGTCTATGGCAGATACCAAAGAATGGTTTAGCGGAAATATGAATCGCAGCTATCAAGTGGTTACTATCGTTGTTTTTTTGCTCACCATTCTATCCAGCGTGGTAATCCATAAAGAAAAATTCAAAAACCCCGAACAGAAAAGATTTCTTTACTTCAAATTTCATTCGTTGTGGAATAAAATGCTGGCATTGGCCGGATTAAAAGGTCTGGCACAAGGCTATCTTGTTACAGCGCCTGCCATCCTGATTATGCGCATGGTTGGCAATGAAGGTTCCCTTGGAGTGGTGCAGGGTGTCAGCGGTATCGCTACCGCATTGATGTTGTATTTACTGGGGCGTACCACAAAACCTGAACATCGCATTTATATTTTCTCTGCCGGACTGGTGATCTTTTTAATGGGAACACTGGTCAACGGAATATTATTCTCGGCTTTTGGTGTGATGGTTTTTGTGTTATGCAAAGTGTTATTCCAACCCCTTCACGACATTGCTTATTTTCCCATCCAGATGCGGGTGATTGATGTTGTTTCTAGCATTGAAAACCGGAATCAATATACGTACATCTTTAATCATGAGTTCGGGCTGTATCTCGGGAGGTTCCTCGGCTTAGGGCTCTTTATCTGTTTCGCCACGTATATCTCTGAAAGTTTTGCTTTAAAATATTCATTGATCGTCATCGCGATTGCCCAGTTAGCTTCAATCCCACTGGCCAGGCACATCGTAAAGCAATCTTATAAACTCCACAAAGTATGAGGAAGGCACTCTTTATAGTAAGTGTATTACTCTCTATTTCTTCCTGCGCGAAACATGAAAAGGCGGAGCAGATCACTATTTCCCGGATTGCCCTGATGCCTGACCAGCCTGAACCTTATAAGATGACAGACTGGTATGAGAAAGCCCACCATTTTGATCAGTATGTATTTAACCTGGACCTAAAAGGAGAGTATCGGCCATTTATCTGGATTGATAACGCTCAGCGGAACTTTCCTGAAAGCACATTCGGCATGTTTACAGTCATTGGTGATATCCGACAGGGACCAAAAGGAAGTAAAGAATTTCACGAAGCACTTTGTTCCATGGGCTCTATACTGGGCGCAGGATTGGTGGGGATTGATAAAACAAATCAGAATGGATTCAACTATGTGAAGATGACGCAGAATTATTTCAATTCTGCCAGCGGCTGGAATATAATGATGAATAATACGAATCCTACGGTGGCGCTGCTGGGTGGCGGCTATGGCCGCGACTGGTGGTATGATGTATTCCCGAATGTATTGTACTATGGCCTTTGCGAATTATTCCCCAATGTTCCCAAGGCAGATAGTCTGCAACATATCATCGCTGAACAATTCCTTAAAGCTGATTCTGTCCTTCACGGGAATTATAATTACTCCTACTTCGATTATGGCCAGATGAAGGGTATGTCCAACCACATCCCGCATCAGCAGGATGTTGCCGGAGGACATGCTTATGTGTTGCTATGCGCCTATAAAAAATTTGGTGATGAACGCTACCTGCGTGGAGCAAAGTCTGCGATGGATGCTTTTGTCAATCAGAAGGAGAGCAGATTTTATGAGGTGCTGATGCCCTTTGGTGCATTGGTAGCGGCACGATTGAATGCGGAGCATGAGACTAATTATGATTTAAAGAAGATTTTAGACTGGACTTTTGAAGGATGCAAAGCGGCGGATGGCAGAACCGGTTGGGGTGTGATAGCGGAACGTTGGGGCGATTATGATGTGCACGGCCTACAAGGAAGTATAACCGACGGTGGTGGCTATGCCTTTTTGATGAATTCATTTGATATGGCCTGGCCCCTGGTGCCCCTGGTAAAATACGACCACCGTTACGCTAATGCGATTGGAAAGTGGATGTTGAACGTCACCAATGCCGCCCGGCTTTTTTACCCTTATGAAATCGACGATCAGCATCAATGGCTCTCTGAAAAAAAAGACATTTCTAAAAATGTGATCGCCTATGAAGGAATAAGGAAAGCAGATGATTACAAAAGAGAAGATCTTAAGGGAATTTCCCCTGTCGCCATAGGCGATGGTCCGAAGTGGACAAAGGGGCAACCAGACATTTCGATGTTTAGCCTTTACAGCTCCGCCCAGGTAGGAATTTTTGGAGCGATTGTACGCAAAACGAATGTGGATAAGATCCTTCAGCTCAACTGCACGGCTACTGATTTTTATCAGGATGAAGAATTCCCAACCTTCTTATACTATAATCCTTATGACACATTAAAGACTGTTTGCTTTTACCCTGCGGATAAATCAAAAGTAGATCTCTATGATATGCTGAATCATGAATATCTCGCGCGTGACGTGGGCGAAGAAGGTTGCTTTGATGTTCAAGCCAAATCATCGCGGCTACTGGTGGTGCTGCCTTCCGGAAGTGAAATAAAAAACAAAAACGGTAAGTATATGGCAAACAACAAAACAGTGGCCTACAATCAACCCAACATCCGATAAAACCCCGAATGCTGTGAAAAAAATAAGAATGTATTATTTGCTATTCCTGGTAACATTCACCTTCAGTGCACAGGCTCAGGTGATGTTAACCGGAACGGTTAAAAGCGCTACCGGCGAAGCACTTATCGGGGCGAGTATTTTGATAAAGAACACTTCTGTTGGAACGACTGCGGATGTGGATGGAGCCTTCAAGCTCCAGCTCGATGATAACCTTAAAAATGCTACGCTGGTTATCTCTTTCATCGGATTTGTCTCGCAGGAAATATCAATCGGTGAAAGAAAGACCTTTGAGATCATTCTTGCAGAAGATAAAACACTACTCGGTGAAGTTGTGGTGATGGGTTACGTCGCCCAGGAAAAAGGAAAGATAACCGGTGCGGTTAACATAGTGAGTGAAGAGTTGATCAGCAAACTTCCCTTACCCAGTATTGATCAGGCTTTACAGGGAAGAGCACCAGGCGTTGTAGTTACACAAAATACAGGAGCCCCTGGTGAAGGCGTAGCCGTGAGAATACGTGGTTCGGGTTCAATTAACAGCGGCAACAATCCATTGTATGTTGTAGATGGCGTACCAACACTTGATATTAATTCAATTGCAACTCAGGACATTGCCAGTATTACAATTTTGAAGGATGCAGGTGCAACAGCCGTTTATGGTTCTCGTGCGGCAAATGGTGTGGTGATTGTTACAACCAAGTCAGGTTCAGGTGGCCCACCTAAAATTCAAATAAGTAGTCAGGTAGGTGTTCAATCGCCCAGTAGAATGATTGACATGGCCAATACGGATGATTATGTAAGTATTTATAACGAAGCTGCAACAAATGACAACTTAGGTAAAGATCCCATTCTCTTTCGTCCGTTGATTACAGACGATATCAAAGCTACCCTCCCCAACGTAGATTATTTGGATGAGATTATGCAGGAAGGTGTGTTGCAATCCCATAGCCTTTCAATTGCTGGTGGAAATGACAAAACAAGATATTTTATTTCCGGAAATTATTTTGATCAGGAAGGTATTATCAAGAGCAGTGATTATAACCGTATCAGTAGCCGAATCAATATTGATACCGAGGTAAAGAAATGGCTTCGTACGGGTGTCAACGTAAATATTTCCAAAGCCACTACCAACATCATTGGAAGTTCAGGCGATGGCGCGGGGGGAAATGGGGGAAGCGTAATCCGATATGCATTTTTCCGTACGCCAGCTATTCCTATTTACCAGGCGAATGGAGCGTTTACGGATAAACCCAGTGATAATTATAATGGAGATAACCTGTATACCAATCTGTTTGGCGATGGATACAGTCCGGTGGGAATGTTGGCCTACAACAACAACAACCTTATTAGTAATCGGTTGTTTGGAAAATATTTTATTGAACTCATGCCTTTCAAAGATTTTAAATTTACTTCCAATGTGGGTTTGGATTTTACCAGTACAAATCAAAGACGATTCGATCGCAACTGGGGTACATTAAACCGCATTAACAATCCTAACACGCTAACGGTAGGAAACGGCCGAAACCAGACACTTACCTTCAGCAATTTTGCCAGCTATACAAAATCATTTGACAAACACATATTTACGTTCCTGCTGGGAACTGAGTCCATTAAAGCAGAACGATACCAGGCGATTGCAGCAGAAAAAAATTTCCCTGATCAGTCAAATGAACTGGTCTATCTGGGTAACGGATTGGGGCAAAAGTCCACCAATGAAAGTCAGACAGGAAACTCACTTCTTTCATTTTTTGGTAAAGTCAATTATGATTTTCTCGAAAAATATTTAGTCTCTGCCACACTTAGAAGAGATGGTTCATCGCGGTTTGGTAGTGATAACCGCTGGGGAAATTTTTATGCCGGATCATTGGGATGGCGACTGGATAAAGAATCTTTTTTGATGGATAATGAAAATATTGATCGCCTCTTGTTGCGCGTAGGATCTGGCACCATTGGTAATCAGGAAATTGGAGATTATCCATATACCGATATGATCACCTCAGGATATAATTATCCGCTGGGCAATACTAAGTCAACAGGAGCGGTTGTGACCAGTCTTGGTAACAGCAATGTAAAGTGGGAGAGCAGCAACCAATTGAATGTGGGTGCTGATATTGAAATGTGGGGTGGTAAATTCCAGGCATCGGTTGACTATTTTAACAAAACGACCAAGGACCTTTTGGTGAAACAACCGATTCCCTCATCAAGCGGTGCTGATAATGCCGGCAACAATCATTTTGTCTGGATAAATAATGGAGAGGTAAAGAATGAGGGAATAGAATTGATGCTTGCGTATGCCGGCTCAGTTGGTGATTTCAAGTATTCCGTGAATGGTAATGCTGCCGGCCTTCGAAATGAAGTGATTAAAGTTGATACACCAATCCCGGGTGGTACGTACGGATCAGATTATGTGACCCTTACAGAAGAAGGACATCCGGTTGGATCATTTTATTTGTATGAAATGGAAGGTATCTATCAGAACTCGACCGATATTTTTATCCACGCATTTCAGGGAAACAACATTCAGCCGGGCGATGTCAAGTATAAAGATCAGAATGCCGATGGCGTGATTAACTCAAAAGATCGTAAACATATCGGAAGCCCAATTCCCAAAGTAACGGCTGGTCTTACCATTAATCTCAACTAT
>Ga0184629_10000278_pt1 | contig 22816 bp, 16 predicted proteins | sample PLM4_32_b1_FD_133158 | JGI IMG/M metagenome (GOLD analysis project Ga0184629, IMG submission 133158) | Groundwater sediment microbial communities from an aquifer in East River, Colorado, USA - PLM4_32_b1 | ecosystem: Environmental > Terrestrial > Soil > Riparian zone | place: USA: East River...
CCGACATTTAGAGTATCGGAAACAGTTTTTGTCTTAAGGTCAAAGACATCTTGCGTGAAATCTCCACTGCCGGCGTGATTCAGTCCTTTCAGTTCCATTAAAAATGGAATAGACTTATCATCATACATGACGCTACCATCCACAATTTCCCAATGATCGATTCCGAAAGAAAATTCACCTGACCCCTCATCCGTTACTACAGTATCGGTGGACGCTACGGCGATATCATAGTTAGCACGCCCATCTTCCATTATCTTTACATTGATCACCGGGCGCGTGAGGGAAATGCCTTTTAGTCTTAATTCATCTCCAAAAAGGATATCCATTAAGTTTACTTCCACCTCAAATTTCTCCGTAGCAAACAGAATCTCGCCCTCAAATGGTGCCCGGTTGAAAACGCCAAGATCCCGCATCTCTGCCGTTATGTTCGGAAAGTTGCTGAAAAGCGAAAGGCTAAATTTATCTACATCAAAAACGACGTCTGCGTTTACCGACTTTGCCAACTCTTTGTCAATGGCTGATTTGATGTTGTCTTTAAAAACAACAGGAATAATAAAGGCGGCGGCAAGTATCAATACGAGTAGTCCGCCCAATACAATAAAAATCCATTTCAGCGCTTTTTTCATATAGCAATTTTTTTGAATAACAATTTAGAGGGCCAAAGTTACTAAAGAGAAGCTTAAAATCGACTAACACTATGGGTACGTTAAATGGTGTGGAACCCGCTTAAAGATTTTAGTAACGATTCCGCTGACAAAATGAGACAGGATGCCTAAAAAAGTTTTAAAAACCAATGCATTATTTTTTTTGCAGTTTCGGTGTACGGTGGATAGAAAACTTTAATGGAGGTAAATCCTTTGCGCTGTTTGAGCACCGCCTTTTCGTTGGAGAATGCCAAAAAACCAAAATGGCCATGTGATTTGCCCATGCCACTGTTATTCACACCACCAAAGGGCAGATTGTGATGCAGGAAATGAATACCGCAATCATTTATGCATGCGCCACCTGAGGAAGTTTCGGATAATATCTTATTCTGAATTTTGTGGCTGTTTGAGAAGAGGTATAGGGCAAGAGCCTTTGGTTTTGTATTAACGATACCAATCGCATCTTCAAGATTTTTATACGAAATAACAGGCAGTATTGGGCCAAAAATTTCTTCCTCCATTAAGCGAGCATTTAATGGAACCTGGGTTAGAATCGTCGGATGAATGAAGCGTGTTGAGATATCAACTTTTCCTCCGAATGCCAGCCTTGCCCCTTGGTCAAGTGCATCCCGAAGCAATTCATTCAAACGAAGAAAGTGTTTTTCGTTTACAATGCGACAGTAATGCTCGGAGGCTTCAAACGATCCGCTATTTTCTGTAAAGAGCTTTTTAGTTTGGGCGATTAGCTCTTTTGTGAAGCGCTCTTCAATTTTTTCGTCTATCAGCACATAGTCTGGCGCAACGCAGGTTTGTCCATTGTTAACAAACTTTGTAAAAGCGATTCGTTCTGCTGCATCTTTCAGGATAGCATTCTCCGTGACTATAGCTGGCGATTTTCCTCCTAACTCCAGGGTGATAGAAGCAAGGTTCTCTGCGGCGGCTTTCATCACTACTTTGCCAATTGCGGGGCTACCTGTAAAAAAAATATGATCGAATGGAAGTTTTAGAAGTTGCTCTGAAATATCAGCACCTCCTTCAAAGGCAGAGACTACAGCTGGTTCAAAGATTTCATCCACCATCCTCTTGATTACGACTGAAACATGGGGGGTGAGTTCAGATGGTTTTAATACCACAGCATTGCCGGCAGCCAAAGCCGATACCAGAGGTCCAAGGCACAAGCTCAATGGATAATTCCAGGGTGAAATAATAAGGCAAACACCCCTGGGCTCATATTGAATGAAAGATCTGGTGCCCAGCATGGTAACCGGTGCATCCACTTTCGTTCTGGTGGACCAAGTATCCAGGTTGTCTAAGGCATGCTTAATCTCAGCCAGTACGTGAAAAATCTCAATGCCATCAACTTCTGTAGCGTTTTTCTTAAAGTCCGCATACATGGCATCATGAATGGCCGGACGGTTTGCATGAACCCAACTTCTAAGTTTGCGAAGCCTTTCCTTCCTGCGTTCTACAGGTTCCGTCCTTAGTATATGCGTAAACTCTTTATGCCGCCAAAATGCTTCATTTATCAATTTAACACCTTGTATTCCTTCTATTACTGGCATAAAAACTTAAGATAAACCAAATTGTTCAAATCGACATCTGTCGGCTTCTTTTGTATGGCAGTTTACATCAGGTTGCCAGCCTCTATTTCTTCCCTTTTCGTGGGGTCCAAAATCTGCAATTTGCCGTTGAATATTACGTATAGGTTACCATTCCCTTGATTATTGTTATCAATGTGTTAAATTTGGTAACATAAAATTAATATTGGCGTAACATGAGAGTTTGTCTTGCCGCGGTGTTTTTAATACCAATACTGGCCATCGGGCAAGCTTCTGACTACATTACCAGGCCGGCAACGAAGATTGATTATTATCTTAACCTCTATAATCGGGCAGATGGCAGTTCAGGGTCTACTCATCAGGTTTTAAGCTTTGCAGAAAAGCTTGAAGGAAAGAAGCTATCCTTTGAACGAAACAAGGACTTTTTGGAATACCTCTTTACCAAAACGCATCAGCGTTTTCTGAAACACTATACTGATTATACATCCTTTGGAGAAATGCTGAGTCAAGGTACTTACAATTGCCTTACAGGGACTGCACTTTATGCGCTATTACTGGATCAAGTTGGGATTGGTTATCAGATCATAGAAACCAACTACCATATCTTTCTTCTCGCACACACGGATGAAGGTAGCATTTTGTTTGAGACGACCGATCCCACAAATGGATTCGTGAGTGATTCAGCGGAGATTGAGAAGCGAATCACGCACTACAGACAAAATAGTATTCAAAAGGTAAAATCAAATAAAACATACTATCGCTACAATTTTGATTTATATAATGATGTAAATCTTGATCAAATGCTGGGGCTACTTCATTATAATCTTTCCATCGTTGCCTATAATCAACAAGAACTTCCAACCGCTATTGATCACCTTAGCAAGGCAATGGAATTGTATCAATCCCCCCGCATCGAGGAGTTTTCGAGGATAATTTTACTTTCTGTAATAGAAAGTAATTTGGACGCGTCTGTGAAAGAAAAGTGCCTAGACAACCTGCAATCTATTCGCAAAAGACAATTTGCTGTAACCGCTAGTGTAAACTAGCATTCCTTCACTTAAAATCAATTCTCAAGAATACGAAGTTCCACCCGGCGGTTTAACCGGTGTGCTTCCGGAGTATTTTCGCGTGAAAGCGGCATAGTACCCCCAAATGCTATGGTTTTAATTCTGTTTTTTGAAATGTCTTTAGAAACGAGATACTGCTTAACAGCGTCCACGCGTTCTTTAGAAAGTTTTTTGTTTTCTTTTTCATCGCCCTGATAGTCTGTATGGCCCTCCAATTGAATAATCATGGCGGTATTATCCTTCATCATTTTAACGACAATATCAAGTTCAGAAAATGATTCCTCGCTGATCTTCGATCTCCCTACCTGGAAGATGAGATTATCCAGCCGAATAACATTCCCCACCGCAAGCCTCTGGCCGTTCACGCTTGTACCCTTAGTGAGTTCAATATCTTTGATTACTTTTTGCTCTGGATTTGCTTCTGCAGGATCAAGCATATACTTGGCAACATCAAATCCAGGAGCCTCCACGATAATTGAATATTTTACTTTATCAAACATCGGGAAAGAGTAGGTGTTATTATTGAGAACGCCAACTTTATTGCCGTACGGCAAGCTCTGATAGGTTATCCTCGCTTTTATTGGCTCTTTTGTTATAGCATTTAAAATTTTCCCTTCCGCATAAACGAGGGTGTCTGCGTCTTGGCAAAAAGAAATCGTGTTGATGAAGAATATTAATGGAATAAAAAACCTAAAAAATTTTCTTCCCATATTGGTTAAGATTATAATTTCAAAATTTTGAATTCAACCCTTCGGTTTCTCTTCCTTCCTTCTTTTGTCTCATTTGATTCAATCGGCTTATTTTCTCCAAAGAAAAGCACTGCCATTCGTTCCTTTGTGATGCTTTTATCATTAAGGTATTGCACCACTGAATTTGCCCTTCGCTGTGATAAATTCATGTTATACTGCTCCGGGCCAGAGGTATCCGTATGACCAGAGATTTCTATTTGCATGGAAGGTCTCTCGGACATGAGTGTGACAATACGATTTAGCTCTGGGAATGATTCTGGTCTCAGTGTGGCTTTGTCAAAATCAAAGAAAAGATTATTTAAGACAATAGAAGCATTTTCTTTCAGGGCTGCAACCTGGATAGGATCGAGATTGAAATCCTTTTCAATGACCTGGTCCGATTTGATATCACGCAAGTCAAGGTTTTGACTTTCCGACAATTTTTGATCGGCTTCTGCGCGTAACCCATAGAGCTCTCCAGCGGGCAACCGTATTTCATATTCTCCGGTTTCGGGATTGGACTGTGAAATACCAAGTCCTTTTCCATCGGGAAGGCGTTCGTAAATAATTTTTGCGCCTAAAGGTTTTCCAGTTGATTTGTCTATAATTTTCCCGCGCACGGTTACCCATGGTTCAGGACTTCTCACAATGGGTAACTTTATGCGGAAGATATCCGTGTTTGTCTCACTAACGCCACGAGAGTAATATGCATGTTCACTCGCCGCGGGTATATTGAAAAACAAATCCTCCAGCGGAGAATTGATTTCGGGGCCAAGGTTTTCGGGTTCGGACCAGTTTGTCCAGGTGTCATCCAGCCTCCTGGTGACATATATATCACTTCCTCCATAGCCGCTGAATCCATTGGATGAGAAGTATAGTGTTTTATCATCGGATGCAAGAAATGGCGCAGATTCTTCACCGGCAGTGTTAACCACATCTCCCAGATTTAAGGGTTCTTTCCAGCTACTGTCGGAATTCATAAAAGTGACATACAGATCCCGATCTCCATAAGAGTCTTCCCGCTCAACTGACATCAGCAATGTTTGGCGATTATCCGTAAGGAAGTAGTTTGCTCTTTCATTATAGTTATAATCGTTAATTATGTTCAACGCAGCAGGCTTGCTCCATTCTCCATTGACATGCGTGCTGATAGAAACACCGGCTAACATCTTTCCATTGGGCATATACTTGTTGCCCAACAACATAATAGCAGATTTCCCATCCGGTGTCACCGATTGAATCGTGTTAACAAAGTTAGGCCCGGCGTTATTAAACTTAGGCCCCATATTTTGCGCCAGCTGCCAGCGGCCAGCGGCATCCAATTCAGAGTACCAGATGTCCTCTTTGTCATTAACACCACCTATATTTTCGGGATGATTTCTTCGGCTGAAATAAAGGGTCTTTCCATCCGGAGAGAGTAAAGGGTTTAACTCGTCATACTCGCTATTGACGTTTTTATCAAGCGCTTCTATTAGAATACCCGAGGCCAGCATTTGCATGGTCGGAATGTCGGCAATGATTGGATAATTTGAATCTGAAATAGCGACTGCATCTATTCCAAAATAGTCCGGAACGGCGGCGCCATCAAATTCAATTTTTACTGCCGCAACCTTATACGAGGTTGACTCGATAAACACATTCAACATTCGGCCTTTGAGGGGCACAGCCATTGGGTTAAGGGTGTTGACCAGGTACTCCCTTCCGGCTTCATCGTATGCTAACACCCTATAAATAGCGCTGGGATTATGAGATTCAGCAATAGCGATCTGACGGATGCTAATAGGGTTAGCAAATCCAAGTTTCAAAAATTCTTTGCGCTTTGGTTTATCTGGCGCCCAGGCATTTGGGCTTTGTCCGCCTGCAGGTAATACATTTGGCTTCCCCAATGCTTGATTCGCAGAGTATTGAACTGGTGTCAGCTCAGATGAAAACTCAATAACCTTAGTTGCCCACTGTACAACTTGCGCTTTTGAATAGTTAGAAAATGCAGCTATTAAAAGGAGGGAGGGTAAAATTCGCTTCATGCAAAGCTTAAATTTTGAATTCAGTTTTAAACTTAGCTAAAAATTTTAAAATCTGGCCGAATAACATCGAACCATGCAAATATAAAGTAACCCCATAAAAGTAGACATAAGGCCTGCCCTATTTGTGATAATCCTGATTTCAAGGATTATTCAAGCGAATGCTTGTTAAACAATAGGAACCCCACGTGCAGTAATACACCAAGCTTATTTTCAGCATCATCATAGTAATTCAAACTGAGACCTACAGGGCCTATTGGTGAATGAAACACAAAACCAGCAGTCCCGGCGAAAAATAACCACCCTTGATCATCACTTATTACTGCCTCTTGCTCTGCGTTCTGCTGGAGGTGATCAAAGGGTTTAAATAGATAGGCTTCTAGCCGAAAGTCCAGCTTATTGCGGATCGTAAACACATTGCGCATACCTCCAGCCACATAATTAAAGGAGCGGAAGTTTTGCAAAATCAGCGTACGGCTATCCTGCAAGGGCAAAAATGCCGGCGCATTTATTATTGTTCCAAAATAATTTTGAAAGACGGGCTGATTGGAGAGCACAGCTTCAGCGACATAACCCGGTCGAAACCAGCCGGACCCAAAGTATTGTTCCGCCGCTACTCTAACCCTTAGCCAATCATGATCCATTTTAACAGGCTCGACCTTAACCGATGTACTTCCAGGTGTAAAGTCTTCTGTGACAGAAAAGTAATCCACCGACAACCCAAAAGATTTTCCAGCAGAAGCGTATTGTCTTCGGTTGAGCGTATTGGTAGAGAAATTCAGGCCTGCTTTATAGCCGTTGAGTTTAAGTTCGTCAAGCTTGTCTGTACTGATAAACACATCTCCGTTGATATATCGATCCAACGAATTAAATCCTTCAAAAATAAAAACACCTTTGAAAGAATTTCTGATGGGCACACCGATATGGAGTCCATATTTACGATTAATCCGCTTTAATATGGTTGGTGTTACTGGAGTCGAAACTTCATTGAGCAGATCATCATTATTCAAATAATTCCAACTATCGAAGGATAAATACGGCTCCAGGTAAAATTGGTATGGAAAATCCATTCTTAACTTAAGGAGTGCAGATTTATAGAAGTTTCCCGTTTGAAATCCGATAGAGGCATGTGTTAGTATCCGGTTGAAATTATAAAAGTTCAATCCCAGAAAAACATTGCTGATGTCACGCGTAGCGATTACCCCGCCAAAACCAACCTGGAAGTTTTGCTGCGGTCTTCGTGTCAGTTGTAAAGTAAATGCCTCTTGCTTTTTGTTGAAGAGAATGTTAGGATAAACATTACTAAAGTATTCTTCCGACACTAACTTGAAAAATCCACTCTTAATTTCACTGTAATAAAACTTACCCTCACTTCTTCTGCTCTTGAATATTGCCCTAATATAACCCCGCTGCTTCGAGTTAAAACTTTTAAATGTTAATTCACTAAAAACATAAGGGACACTTCGGCTTGTATATGCGTTGCGCCTTTCAGCTACGGACTCACAGGTTTCCCGTTCAGCAATTTTGTTTTTTATTTCGGCTAACTGCCGAAGCGTTTGCGCGTACCCGCTATCAATGAGGCTCTTTACCCTACTAAAATCAAAAGATGTAAACCCCTGAAGGTTAGGTTGAATGTAGACTCCATTGGCCGGAATCCGCGCTGGATCTGATTTATCCAGCAAAAGAAAAAGTAGAGATTGAGAAATTAATTTTTCATCATTCTCAAATGGGTATTCATCGAAAATTTTGCTCGATACGTTCACCCCTATTATCACGTCAGGCTTAAAATCTCGCTGCGCTACATCTACCGGAAAATTATTATAAACACCCCCATCAAAAAGGTATTTACCATCGAATCGAATGGGATTGTAGAAGAAGGGAACAGTTTGTGTGGAACGAAGTGCGTCACTTAGTGATCCTTGCGAAAGAACCACTTCACGTTGTGTAAAAATGTCTGCGGCAACTACCCGAAAAGGCACAAACAAGCTGTCAAAATTATTGTTGGAAATCACGGAGGCTTGCGCCAGTTTTTCGGCCAAAGCAAAGTTCAGCGAGACATCATTGGCAATGCTTGAATTGAGTTGAAAGTTAAATGTTGAATCCAGTGCCAGATTGAGCTTTAAAAATTGAGGGGTTTCATCCGCGCGATGATAATAATAATTGTACCCTGTCTCTGGAAATCCGTTAATCCAGCGAAGAAATTGATCGGAGAGTACCATTTCCTCAATTTGATAAGGACTCATACCTGCAGCATAACACCCTCCAATGATCCCACCGATCGAAGTACCAACAATATAATCAATCGGGATTTCATTCTCTTCAAGGGCCTTTAACACACCTACGTGTGCGAGTCCCTTGGCTGCGCCGCCACTCAGCACAAGGCCAACGTTTTGCCCGTAAGCAAATACTTGAATAGAAATCAAAAGTATCAGAAGGGTGCGCTTCATCAAGTGAGAAAAGTCTTATTCAATAACAAAAAAAGCTAGCGAATATTACCTGATCTTCAACGAAGCGTTAAATAAAAAGATTTAAAGCAAAGCGATAGGCTCCTGTTGCTGTTCCGGAAAGGGAATTACTTCCAATTTCTTGGTAAGTTCTTGCTTGACTTTATCAAACGATTCCATGTAATCTTTCTTTACAGGTTGTGAAGGAGGCAGTTCAACTCGTAAGGCATCTACCTGTACACCATTTCTCCAGAAGCGATAACAAAGATGCGGGCCAGTAGCTAATCCCGTACTTCCTACGTAGCCAATCGTTTGTCCTTGTTTAACTTTCGTTCCTGCGCGTACACCCTCCGCGATGCGTGACATATGGAGGTATTGGGTAGTATACGTTCCGTTATGCCTTACTTTAACGTAATTTCCATTGTTCGATTTGTATTGTGCTTCTTCGATTATGCCGTCGCCCACGCTACGTATCGGCGTGCCACTGGGGGCGGCGAAATCAGTGCCCAGATGAGCCTTCCACCTTCTTTGTACAGGGTGAAACCGATTCATGGTATAGCGTGAACTGATCCGCGTAAATTCGATTGGATACTTTAACAATGCCTTGCGTAAACTCTTCCCATCTTCGTCAAAGTAATCGGTGCCCTCACCCTGATCAAAAGGAAAAGCATAGTAGGGACTGCCCGAATGCTCAAAATAAATTCCGTTGATCTGTTTTATTCCAACAGATGTTCCCTCAACCTGTGCTTCCTCATAGATAAGTTTAAACTTATCTCCCTTTTGTAAACGTTGAAAATCAACCTGCCATCCGAAAATGTCTACAAATTTATTGGTTAACTCATGGGAGATTCCAAGTTCTTCGATGGTCTCCGAAAGATTAGTACGTATTTCTCCGGCTATACTTTTCTCCAGGATGACGACATCGCGTTTACAAACGTCTACCCATAGGGTATCCTCAAACCTAAACACAATGTAATCGATCTGGTTTGGTTCGTAGACTAATACTTTGGCTGTCTTTAGAGAATCCTGATTGCAGATAAGCGTATATTTTTTATTGGGAACGATCTTCCGAACGTCGAATATGTTACGCGACAATTGAGAAACCTGATGAATTATGTTAGCAGGAACATTATACGCTTCGAGGATATCGCCCAGCCGTTCATTCCTTTTTATCTTGTCTTCAATTACGGTATAATTGTCTACCACTATGCCGTATAATAAATTGGGTTCTCTTACATCAACCACATACTGCTCAAGACCGTCAACAGTTTCTGCCTGAATAAAGGATGGTAAATAGTACTTGTTTATGAGTAACACTCCTACTGCTAAAAGGGCGATTCCAAATAATCCTAACCAGCGTTTTTGCATTTCTACCAAAAGTTTAGCCCGGGGGCTGTTAAAAAATAAGAAGCAAAGCTAACAAGTTTAAAAAATTAGGCCTAAGCCATGTAAGAATACTCTCTCCTTTCAAATATAAGAGATAGTTTAGAATTTCAAAAGCCTCAAAATGAGTACTTAAGGCCTATTCAAGTAAAATACTACTTAAATCGTTTGAAATGTGCGCTAGTGATCTCCACAATATGGGCAGAGAGGCCAAATTTGACCTTACAGCGTGTTTAATTCTCTGAATTTTTTCTGGGCACTATCGAGGAACTTCACAAAGCCACTGACACTTTTGTCATAGCCATAGGGTGAAACAAGTACCCGTTCATCCTTACCCAAAAGCACATAAAACGGCTGTGCATTGTTATTCAGGTTCGTAATTTGCAGGTCTGCATTCTGCTTTCCGATGGTCTTTTTCAATTTATGGTCATAGGTCGAGGTGTACCATGCTGACTCCTCCAGTTCAGTTTTGTCATCCACATATAGGGCCACTACGATAAAGTCATTTTGCAATCGTTTCAGTACTTCAGGATCTGACCACACCACAGCTTCCATTTCCCTGCAGTTCGTACAACCATGCCCTGTGAAATCAATAAACAGCGGTTTGTTTTGCTGACGTGCACAAGCGAGGGCCTGATCATAATCAAAATATCCCTTCAGACCGTGAGGAAGATGAAGAAAATCCGAATACTTCGGTTCATCGCATATTTCATTAGCCTTACTATTTGCGCCTAAGCTGATCAAATCAAAATCATGGGTATACAAGGGAGGCAGGTAACCGGCAAGCGCTTTCAACGGGGCTCCCCACATACCCGGCACGATATAAACGACAAATGTAAAGGCAATCATAGCAAGCACTAATCTTGGTATTCCCACGCGCTTGTCTTCGGCATCCTTTCCATTATCTCCTGGAAGGCGATAGGTCTTCATCAAGTAAAGTCCGATTAACATCACAATAACGATCCAAATAGCAATGTTAATTTCACGATCGAGAATTCCCCAATGAAATGCCTGGTCTGCAATACTTAAGAATTTGAAGGCTAATGCTAATTCAACAAATCCCAATACTACTTTAACAGCATTCAACCAACCCCCTGACTTTGGTAGCGAACTCAGCCATCCCGGAAAAAAAGCAAACAGTGTAAACGGAATAGCAAAGGCAAGAGAGAAAGCAAACATTCCCAAGATTGGTTTCAAAAATTCACCGCCTGCTGAAGAAACTAAAATACTACCGACTAACGGTCCTGTACAAGAAAAGGAAACAAGCACGAGCGTAAACGCCATAAAAAAGATTCCTACTAAACCACCCTTCTCTGCCTGCTGATCTACCCTATTAATGAACGTTCCCGGAAGTGTAATCTCAAACAATCCAAGAAAGGAGAGTCCGAACACTACAAAAACAATAAAGAAAATCAAATTCGGCAACCATTCAGTAGAAAGGTGATTAGCCGTTTCAGGGCCCATGAGCGGAGCTAATGCAGCACCGATTATTGTATAAATTACTATGATAGATAATCCATAAATCAACGCTTGTGATTTTGATCTTCCCTGACCGGTAAAAAAACTCACGGTCATGGGTATCATCGGAAAAACACAAGGTGTTAACAAAGCAGCAAGCCCGGCTAAGAAGGACAAGAGAAAAAATCCAAGTAATGATTTTTGGCGAGGGTCTTCCAGGACAAGCGTTGGATCAAGAATAGGTCCTTTATTCGCTCCATATTGTGTTGTTCTTAATGGCTGTGTGGCCAATACTTTAGTAGTGGAATCAGTTTTATCAACAGGTTGTGTCAATACAGCTTGACCATTGTCGTTACTTTCTTTTTCTGTTTTTTCAGGTGCAACTTTCTTCTCTCTTACCACTTTTATAGCTCCAAATAAAAGATCACCGTCGAACAAAACACATTTGCCTTCAACTTCTGAGCACACCTGACCTTCGTAGGAGCCATTAAGTTTTAAGTCCGCCGAGAGCACTTTGATCTTTTGCCTGAATTCACCAGTGCCTACGAAAATTCTAACATCACAATCAAAGATCTTATCGTGTTTCTCTTTATCATCAATGGCTACAAGTTTGCCTACTAATTCAAACCCTGGATTCTTCTCCAGCGTAATCGACATTGGGATAGGTCCACATTCTGAATCAAAACCTACTGAATAGATATACCAATTCTTATCTACTGTCGCCTTGAAAACCAGTTCGAGTTCTTCGCCAACCTTTAATGTTTTTGTCAAAGGTTCCACGACAAGTTTAGCAGGTTGAATGACTTGCGCCTGCGCCGGAAAAGCGGTCAGTGCAATTAATACTGGGAAAATAAATCGTTTGAACATCCTATAAAATTTCGGTGCTAAAGTAACACAGTGAAGAGTCAAAAAGTTGACACGACCTGCAGAAAGGTAACGTTGATGTCAAGAATCATATATCTACTTCAACCTGCCTTTTCAACAGGTCTTCTATTGTCTCTCGTTCCCGAATTAATTTTGCTTCGCCATTGATCACTAAAACCTCTGAAGGACGAAGCCGCGAATTATAGTTTGATGACATGGAAAACCCATATGCGCCTGCATTTTTAATGGCCAGGATATCACCTTCGCGAACTTCATTGAGTTTACGGTCAGCGCCAAACGTATCGGTTTCGCAGATATAGCCTACTACGGTATATACTTTTTGAGATCCTGTCGGATTTGAAATGTTCACGATATGATGATAGGCATCGTACATCATTGGCCGAAGAAGGTGATTCAAGCCAGAGTCCACGCCTACAAATGTTACCGTCGGCGTTGACTTAATAACGTTCGCCCGAACAAGTAAAGTCCCCGATTCACTGACAATGTATTTGCCCGGCTCAATCCAAAGTTCCAGTTTTCTGCCATAGTGTTGGCAGAAGTCATTGAATATCTTGCTGAGTTTCAGGCCCACATCATAAACATTTGTTACCATTTCTCCTTCTTTGTAAGCTACTTTAAAACCACTGCCAAAATCGATGTACTTTAGATCCGGAAAATCACCCGCTACGCTGAAAAGTATTTCTGCCATCTTCAGAAATATTTCTGTTTCCGTTATCTCCGATCCGGTGTGAATGTGAAGTCCGTGAACCTGTATACCATATTTATCGACAAGCTCGCGAATCTGTGGAAGCTGGTAGATTGAAATACCAAACTTTGAATTGCTGTGTCCCGTTGAAATTTTGTAGTTCCCTCCCGCTAAAATGTGTGGATTAAGCCGTATACCGCAGGGGTAAGAATTCTTGAACTTCTCGCCAAATTTTTGAAGGGTAGGAAGATTGTCTATGTTAATCGCCAACCGAAGTTTTACACCCTCAACAATTTCACTAAAGTCGACACCGCTTGGTGTAAACACTATCTCGTGAGAAGTGAATCCTGCCTTCATAGCAATATGAGCCTCTTCCAGCGACACCACTTCAATGCCTGCACCGTGCTTCCGGATCAATTTCAAAACTGAAATATTTGAAAGTGCTTTAGCCGCATACTTCACTTTCACATCAGCGCCTGAGTAAGCATTTTTCAGGCTCTTAATTTGATTGGCAATTTTTTCGCCATCATAAACGTATAGGGGTGTTCCAAATTGTTGAGCGATAGTAACCGCACTGAGCCCTTGAATCGTGTAAGTTCCTTCTAATAGTTCCATTGCAAAGATTAAAACCTCCAAATATACCCCACACATTCTAAATTCTGACTTCTGGCTAGTTAATTCTATTTTTGCGGTATGAAATGCCCAAGCACTGTCCCTGCATCCAACGCGGTGATTAAGCATGGGCATTCCATCGGTAAGCATGGCAGGAGTTACGCACTGCCCACCAACAAAGAGTAAATCAAGCAGATACAATAACTAAACCAGATGAAACTATTTTTTCGGGAATATGGTCAGGGTGGGCCGCCGCTTGTCATTCTTCATGGTTTGTTCGGCTCATCCGACAATTGGTTAACACAGGCCAAGTTGTTTTCAACCTCCTATAAGGTTTACGTCGTTGATCAGCGTAATCATGGACTTTCACCCCAAAGCGACGCGTTTGATTATCCCGTTATGGTAAGCGACCTGGCAGAGTTTTTAGATGACCATAAGATTATTGATCCAGTATTAATCGGTCATTCTATGGGCGGAAAAACAGTGATGAATTTTTCACTTACTTATCCTGAAAAACTTGAAAAACTAATCGTTGTGGATATTTCGCCCCGTGCCTACAATCTCGAACACTATACAATTGTAGAGGGTCTAAAAGCTATCCCCATAAACACCCTAGCATCGCGCAAGGAAGCGGATGAAATTCTTTCCCGCTATGTGCCGGAGGTGGACACTCGCCAATTCCTTCTCAAAAATCTTCAGCGTAAACCGAATGGCGGTTTCTCCTGGAAAATTAATTTACCAGTAATCAGTGAAAAGTTAAACAACATCGGGTTGGACTTACAGGTTAAGGGTACTTTCGAAAAACCGACACTTTTCATACGGGGGGCACGATCAAAGTATGTTCTTGATTCGGATTGGGATCGAATCACTAAGGTATTTCCAATGGCGCAATTGGAGACCCTGGAAACCGGGCATTGGGTACAAGCCGAAAAACCACAGGAGTTTGTAGATGTAACAACTCGCTGGTTAAACGCATAGTGGGAAAAGCATATAAACTATCAACAATAAAAAGATGGAAAGGAAAGCGCTTCATAAAAATGGCCCTGTATTTTCACGTATTATTTCCGGAGCATGGCGATGGAACCTGGAGGAAAGCAAGGTGGAGCAATTAATTCAAAAATCCCTTGACGTTGGCATAACGACGTTTGATCACGCTGATATTTATGGCGATCATCGTAACGAAGAGATCTTTGGAAATGTGCTTAGAAAGAATGCATCCCTCCGGCAAAAAATAGAACTCGTCACCAAATGTGGTATAAAATTTCCATCCACCCAGCGACCAAAAAGCTGGATCAAGCATTATGATACTTCTAAAGAACATATCCTGTGGTCTGTCCATAATTCCTTGAAAATGTTAAGCACAGATCATATTGATCTGTTGCTGATCCATCGGCCAGACCCGTTAATGAATCCAACAGAAATAGCAGAAGCTTTTACTTTATTAAAACAAAGCGGAAAAGTGTTGCATTTTGGAGTTTCCAACTTTACCCCAACTCAATTTGAAATGCTTCAACACTTTTTGCCATTTCCGCTAGTTACCAACCAACTCGAAATTTCAGTTTCATACCATGTGCCATTGTTTGACGGCAGTCTTGACGTACTGATGAAGCACCAAGTTTCTCCGATGGCATGGTCGCCGCTGGGAGGTGGAAAATTAGTAAGGGAAGGTCAAAAGGAAGTATTCTCCAAGGCATCAAAATATAACGCAACCGAAGCTCAGCTTTCTTTAGCCTGGTTACTGAAGCATCCATCTTCCATTTTCCCTGTTATCGGAACGACAAAGCCTGATCGCATCGTTGAAAGTGCTAAGGCGATTGACATCCAACTGGACCTGCAGGATTGGTTTGAAATACTAAAGGTCGCTCAAGGAAGGGAGATGCCTTAGTGTCCCGCAATCTTCTTATTTTTGTGTATGAAGCCTCTTATTGTATCCCCTCCAAGGACGATGATGGAAGTTTATAAAAACCTTCCGGAAGGCACGTTAGCAGAATTAATTGATAATGTTATTTATATGTCGCCATCACCCGTTACCAGCCATCAAAAAGTTTTACAAACTATTTTCAGAAGATTAAGCGAGCAAATCGAAGATAAGCAGAAGGGAGAAGTAATAGTGGCACCTTTTGACGTTCATCTGGATGAACGAAGCAACGCCGTTCAGCCTGATATTGTGGTTATTCTAAACACTAACAGCGGTACGCTAAACCCAAATGGCCATTTTCATGGAATCCCGGATTTAGTGGTTGAAGTATTATCTCCCGCGAATAAGGAATACGATCTGGTAAAAAAGAAAGACTTATACCAGCGCTTTGCAGTGAATGAATATTGGATCGTAGATCCTCAAACAAAAATGACCATATGTTATGCATCGAAGGATGGCAAGTACATCAAAATAGGGGAAGAGTCTGGTCTTATTAGCTCACCACTGCTTAACCTTAACTTCATGTTCTGAGGAATTCGAATCAACAAAAGAAACACCTCTATCGGCCGTGCAAATTTTTTTTTAGAGTGAGTAGCCCCGGCGAATCGGGGTATTGAACCCCTGCAATGTTTGCAAGAACCCATAATTATGTGTCGTTGCAACCATTTAAAATTTTACATCTATTTATTTTTTTTTAGTTGCACTGCAACGATAAGCCTTACATTTTTGTATTCTTCTTTATTATCCATTCATGGCCAAAGCAGTAGCGAAAAAAGTATTTGACACAACAGGACACGACATCATCGAAATTATCGGGGCACGTGAGCACAACCTCAAAAATATTAACGTAAGTTTTCCGCGCAATAAACTTGTCGTCATTACGGGAATTAGCGGTAGCGGGAAGTCATCCCTGGCATTTGATACGATATATGCCGAAGGTCAGCGCAGGTACATGGAGAGTTTCTCTGCCTATGCGCGCAGCTTCATGGGCAACCTCGAAAGGCCCGATGTGGACAAGATCAACGGCCTTAGCCCAGTTATTTCCATTGAGCAAAAAACTACTTCTCGGAACCCTCGCTCCACGGTAGGTACAGTCACCGAGATTTATGATTTTATGCGCCTGTTATTTGCGCGCGCCGGTGAAGCGTTTTCATATCTCACTGGAGATAAAATGGTCCGGCAGTCTGAGGATCAGATACTCGATACCTTGCTTCAGAATTTTAAATCCAAAAAACTTATTCTACTGGCACCCGTCGTCAAGGGAAGAAAAGGTCATTACCGTGAGCTTTTTCTGCAGATCAGAAAATCAGGATACACAAAAGTTCGTGTGGACGGTGAACTCCAGGATATCACTGCTAAAATGCAGGTGGACCGTTATAAGATCCACGATATTGAAATAGTGCTTGACCGCATCGTTGTGGATGATAAAGATCGCGCCCGTATCGGGCAATCCATCAATAAATCCCTAAAGGAGGGGAAGGGTATAATGATGGTGATGGAAGAAAGCGGAGGAGTACATCACTTCTCCAAGTTTTTGATGGACCCCAAAACAGGATTATCTTATGATGAGCCCGCTCCAAATACATTTTCTTTTAACTCGCCCTATGGAGCCTGCCCCACGTGCAATGGCTTAGGACAAATCGAAGAGATCACCGAAGCATCTGTTATTCCAGATAAAACACTAAGCATAAGTCGCGGGGGAATTCTGCCGCTTGGAGAGTATCGTGACATCTGGATCTTCAAGAAGATTGAAGCAATATTAAAACGGGATAAACTCACACTGAGTACGCCCATTAAAGATATTCCTAAAGATGTTATGCAGATGATGCTCTATGGAGATGATGAGCCCGTGGCGGTTGCCTCTGTTAAATATCCAGGCACAGAATGGAATACTAAATTTGAAGGCATCATTAGTTTCCTTGAAAAACAGCGCGAGGAAGGATCTGAAGCTATGAAAAAGTGGGTTGATGACTTTACCATCAGCAGAACTTGTCCCGAGTGCCATGGCGCGCGGTTGAAAAGAGAATCGCTTCACATTAAACTTGACAACAAAAATATTGCTGAGTTGGCGATGCTTGACATCAATGCATTGAAGAAATGGTTCGAAGGATTGGAGTACCGTCTCAATGACAAACAGCGCATCATTGCCACTGAAGTGTTAAAAGAAATTCGAAAGCGTATTGGTTTCTTACTGGATGTTGGCCTGGACTATTTAAATCTCAATCGCCCCATACGAACGCTGAGTGGTGGTGAATCACAACGTATCCGTCTGGCCACACAAATCGGAACGCAACTTGTCGGAGTCCTTTATATTTTGGATGAACCCAGCATTGGACTTCATGCCCGTGACAACGTAAAACTCATCAAGGCACTCAAAGATCTGCGCGATCTTGGGAATTCAGTTATTGTGGTAGAACATGACAAAGAAATGATGCTAGAGTCGGATTATATTCTTGATATCGGTCCTGGTGCCGGCCGGCATGGTGGTCATGTGGTGGCGGAAGGAGATCCCGCAACGTTTCTGAAGGGTACCAGCATTACTTCAAAGTACCTAAACGGTAAAATTAAAATCCAATTCGCGAAAGAAAGGAGAAAAGGAAATGGAGAAAGAATACGGCTAACAAATGCAAGCGGAAACAACTTGAAGGATGTTGATCTTGAGATTCCTTTAGCTGCCCTGACCTGCATTACAGGAGTTTCCGGCAGTGGCAAGTCAACACTTATTCACGATACACTCTTTCCTATTCTAAACAGGCACTTTTATAATTCCAGGACTGAACCTTTAGCTTATAAAAAAGTTGAAGGGTTAGACCTTATTGATAAGGTTATTGAGGTCGATCAATCGCCTATTGGAAGAACCCCTCGCTCTAATCCGGCAACCTATACGGGTGTCTTTTCAGACATCCGCGACTTATTTGCACAACTTCCGGAATCAAAAATCAGGGGTTACAAAACCGGCCGATTCTCCTTCAACGTAAAGGGTGGACGATGTGAAACGTGCGAAGGTGCGGGCCTACGGTTAATTGAAATGGAATTTCTTCCGGATGTGCACGTACCGTGCGAAACGTGTAAAGGGAAACGTTACAACCGAGAGACATTAGAAGTTCGCTTCAAAGGAAAATCCATTAGCGACGTACTCGACATGACCGTGGAGGAAGCAGTTACTTTCTTCGAAAATCAACCAAAAATTCTACGTAAAATACAAACTCTCAGCGAAGTTGGACTTGGGTATATCTCCCTTGGTCAGCATGCTACAACGCTCTCCGGTGGCGAAGCCCAACGCGTTAAGCTGGCTACAGAACTTTCTAAGCGCGACACGGGAAAAACGTTTTACATTCTGGATGAGCCCACTACAGGACTTCATTTTCAGGACATTTCACACTTGCTGGATGTACTTCAAAAGTTGGTGACCAAAGGCAACACTGTGTTGGTGATTGAACATAATATGGATGTCATTAAGTCGGCTGACTACATTGTCGATCTTGGTCCTGAAGGAGGAGAAAAAGGAGGGAGAATTATAGCGGTCGGCACACCCGAGGAAGTTGCAAAAAATCCAGCGAGCTATACCGGTATGTTCCTGACGCATGAATTAAAGTAGCTTGCAGCCTGAAGACCTATTATGAACGCACAAACGCGCCAATACTTATTCGGATTAATTTTCCTTGGTGTAGGAATATATCAACTTATAAAGCTGGATATGCTAGAAGCTTCCCTTTATATGATTGCCGGAGCAGCCTTTATTTTTAATACACTGGCTGCGGAGCCGAAGGTTTTTAACTATAAAAAGACGTTGGTGATCATAACTTGGACGCTGATCATTGTAGCAGGAATTTTATTCCTTTATCTCCTTCAATTCAAGTACTTATAACCATCCAAATAAAAGAACGCCACCAGTAAAACGATTTCTGTAATTTTGCCATCAGCAAAACAAAGGTGAACAAGTTCAGAATATACGGAGCATTGCAGGTCGGGGGGTGGATGCTATATGCTCTCGTGCTCATTGTAACCAGCTACATGGCGTCCGCAGGCATAACCCAAAAGCGCGTCATTTTTCTGCTGGTGGAGGCTTTTCTCTGCTTTATTGTTACCCACGGATTCAGAATGATCCTTAACCGCTGGAAGTGGCTTTACCTTCCGATGCACAAATTGATACCCAGCGTTTTCATGGCAGTTTTTATGATGGGTTTAATCGTCTACTTTCTTCGTATACCTGTATACCTAATGTTAGGACTACAGTTCAACCCGCGGACAGCTTTTGATATTCAGCAAATCCTAGGACAATCATTCTTTTATTTTATTCTCTTTTTCTTATGGACAGTTTTTTACTTCACCTATCATTACTTTGATCAGTATAACAAGTCGCAGAAGTATGAAGCTTCGATGATTGAAATCGAATTGAATAATTTAAAGTCCCAACTCAACCCTCATTTTATTTTTAATGCCTTAAATAGTATCCGAGCCTTAGTGGACGAAAATCCAACCAAATCAAAACAAGCTATCAATCAACTTTCAAATATTCTTAGAAACTCATTGGCGTCGGATAAAAAAGGACTAACCAATTTTGATGAAGAGTTGAAAATTGTAAAAGACTATCTTGGCCTGGAAAGTATCCGGTTTGAAGAACGGCTAAAGACAGAGTTTGATATCCATCCCGAATCTCAAAAATTTTTCGTGCCTCCGTTGATGATTCAAACGCTGGTGGAAAATGGAATCAAACATGGCATTTCAAAACTAACAAGAGGAGGTATCATTCAATTGAAGACAGATGTTGTTAATGATCAATTGAAAATCCATATTCGCAACAGCGGTCATTTAGTAAATGGGACTAAAAGAAGTAAATCAGGACTGGGATTAAAAAATACGGTACAGCGTCTGAAACTTATTTACGGCGATGACGCCTCCTTTAGGATTGTAAATGAAAACGATAATTTTGTACTAACTGAACTTGTAATTCCTCAAAACATTAGCCATGAGAGCATTAATCGTAGATGACGAGCGTTTGGCTCGTAAAGAACTGATGAAGTTGCTGGAAGACCACCCCAGTATTGAAGTGGTTGGAGAAGCCATGAACGCAGAAGAAGCAAGCCAACTGGTAAATGACCTTAATCCGGACTTGTTATTTCTGGATATTCAAATGCCGGGAAAAACAGGCTTTCAGTTGCTGGAAGAACTTGACGCTGTGCCGCTGGTGATCTTTACCACAGCCTATGATGAATTTGCATTGAAGGCATTTGAGGTAAATGCATTGGATTATTTATTGAAGCCCATCCAACCTGAACGTTTGGCAGAAGCCGTTTCAAAACTTGCTGATAAAGAAAGGGCAAAAAATGCTGCCATCCGCGGGCCAGAAAAAAAGCTTGGGTTACAAGATCAGGTGTTTGTTAAGGATGGTGACCGTTGTTGGTTTGTCAGTCTCACTAATGTGCGCCTCTTTGAATCGGATGGAAACTACATTAAAGTATATTTCGATAACAACCGGCCAATGATTCACAAATCATTAAATGCATTAGATGAGAAGTTAGATGAGCGTGCATTCTTCCGTGCCAGCAGAAAACACATTGTAAACCTCAGTTGGGTTGAGGGTATTGAGCCTTGGTTCAATGGAGGCTTAATGGTTAAACTTCGCGGCGGCGATAAGGTAGAAGTGAGCAGGAGGCAGGCGGCGAAGTTTAAGGATATGATGTCACTTTAGCTAGTCCATGGTCCATGGTCAATAGTCCACAGTATCAGCCGCATTAACTATCGACTATGGACCATGGACTATCGGCTACTAGTACTTTTTTTCTTTTCATGAAAAGCTCCCTTAAATTCCGGGTCATCTTTTTTCTTTTGCCAATCGATATCCAGGGCCATCGCCTGGGCTTCGGCAAATGGCGTCTTTGTGATTTCTACACCTTCCGGTAATTTTTTCAGGGGAATTTTTTCACGTATTAATTTTTCAATTTTTTCGATGTGATAAAACTCCGCTTTGGTAGCAAATGTAATGGCCTTCCCTTCCCGGAAAGCCCGACCCGTTCTGCCAATGCGATGTACATAGTCTTCATGCAAAACAGGAACATCAAAGTTGATGACATGAGAGACTTTTGTTACGTCAATTCCCCGTGCCGTAACATCCGTCGAAACCAAAATACGAAGCTTCCCTTCTTTAAATTCATTTACGGCATTAATGCGGCTGTTCTGACCTTTATTAGAATGAATAACTTTTACAGGGCCAAGTGCTTTGCGATCCAGAAAATTAAAAACATTATCTGCAACTTCCTTTGTGCGTGTAAAAATCATCACGCGATTGTATTCTTCCTTATCCTGCATTAAATACTCCAGGAAATTCATTTTCGTTTTAAGATTCGGCAAATGATAAATTTCCTGTTCCACCTGTTTTGCCGCTGTTGCTTGTGGCGTGATTTCAATTTTAATCGGGAACTCCAGGAATTCCTCCGATAATTTTTCTACTCTTTCTGAAAAAGTTGCCGAGAATAAAAGATTCTGCCGCTTGCGCGGCACAACTTCTAAAATCTTTCTAAGCTGATGCATAAAGCCCATATCCATCATTCGATCCGCTTCATCCAGCACCAGAAATTTAAGGTGAGCAGTCGGCAACTCACCCTTGTTATATAGTTCAGTGAATCGTCCGGGAGTGGCAATAATGATATCGATTCCCTGCCTGATCATTTCGATCTGTGTCTTCGGACCAATGCCTCCGTAAATCGGTATAATTCGAAGATCAGTGTACTTCGCCAATTCCATGGCATGATCCGAAATTTGTATCGTCAGCTCTTTCGTTGGAGCAAGAATGAGAGCCCGCGGCTCATCCCCTTGAGCATATTTTACCTTCATCAGAATCGGTAAAAGATAGGCTGCCGTTTTGCCGGTACCCGTTTGCGCGATACCAATAACTTCCTGGCCGGCTAAAACAACAGGAATACATTTTTGTTGAATTTCAGTAGGTGTAGTAAACCCCTGATCGGCAATGGCATTTAACAGCTGCTTATTAAGATTAAAACCTTCGAAAGACGTGATTGCTGACACTTTAGACTTTATTTTTACGGCCAATGAATACAAAACTGATAGTCAACGCAAATATAGTCAACGAAGGTAAGGTCTTTGAGGGAGACGTTCTTATTAGGGGACAATACATTGATGTTATCGGAAAGAATCTATCCTCTAGGCATGCCGATGTTGTCGTTGATGCAAAAGGAAAATACTTGCTGCCCGGCGTTATTGACGACCAGGTACACTTCCGCGAACCCGGGCTTACGCACAAAGGAAACATTTATTCCGAGTCAAGGGCGGCTGTGGCCGGAGGCGTAACCAGCTATATGGAGATGCCTAATACAAATCCCCCAACGTTTACGCAAGAGCTCTTAGCGCAGAAGTATTCGATTGCTTCGCAAACATCACTGGCAAATTATTCC
>Ga0184629_10000279_pt1 | contig 22714 bp, 22 predicted proteins | sample PLM4_32_b1_FD_133158 | JGI IMG/M metagenome (GOLD analysis project Ga0184629, IMG submission 133158) | Groundwater sediment microbial communities from an aquifer in East River, Colorado, USA - PLM4_32_b1 | ecosystem: Environmental > Terrestrial > Soil > Riparian zone | place: USA: East River...
AGCGGGCGAGCGCGGAGGCGTAATTGCCGCTGTCGTATTCGGTCTCGGCTTCATAGGGCGAAATCTTCGCGATGTGATAGGGCATCTCGTGCTTGGCGACGAGATTGCGGCGGCGGAACTCGACACGGTCGATGCCGCGGTCGTGCGCCACGAGATCGAACAACCGCTCGCGGAAGAAATCCGTCTCGAAGCGTCCCGGTCCCCGATAGGTGCCGGACGGCGTCTTGTTGCTGAACTGCACCGCCACGTCGAGATGGATGTTCGGGATGCGGTACGGCCCCGACATGAACTGCACGATGTTGCGCGGCGCGACCAATCCGTTGGTGCGGATATAGGCGCCGACATCGGCCCAGGCGTGCCCGCGCAAGCCCAAGATCGTCCCGTCGCGCGCGCACGCAATCTCGATGTCGCAGTCCGCGTCGCGCGCGTGCTGCGTCGCCATCAGATTCTCGCGGCGGTCTTCGGTCCATTTGACCGGGCGGCCCGTGCGACGCGCCGCAAACGGAATCAGGAAATCTTCGGGATAGAACTCGCCGCGCGCGCCGAAGCCGCCGCCGACGTCGTTCTCGACAAGATCGACCTTGTCCTCGGCGAGCCCGAGCTTCTCCGCGAGCATCCTGCGGTTGAAGAACGCGACCTTGGCGGCGCCATGCAGTGTCAACCGGCCTTTGCTCTCGTCCCATTCGGCGAGCAGGCCGCGCGGCTCCATGGGAACCGCCGCATGACGATTGACGCGGAACTGTTCGCGCCGGATGTACGGCGCGTTGCGGAACGCCAGTATCGCATCGCCGAGCGTCGCCGTGTACTTCACCGGCTGATTGCTGCCGTGCTTCTCGAAGAGCAGCGTTTCGTCGCGCGCGGACGCATGGCGGTCCGTGATCGCGGGGAGCGGATCGATATCGACCTCGATCGCGTTGGCCGCGTCCTCGGCCATCGCCACGCTGTCCGCGAGCACGAGCGCGATCGGCTCGCCGACATAGCGCACCTTGCCGTGCGCCATCACCGGCTGCTGGAACGGCACCAGCGACGGCATCGGCTGCAGGCGGATGTTCACCGTCGGAACCGGCGAACCGAGATCGGACGCCGCGATCACCGAATGCACGCTGGGCATACGAAGCGCGGCACTCGTGTCGACCGATCTCAGCCGGCCATGCGCGATCTGGCTGCGCAGCACGACCGCATAGAGCTGCCCGTCCTTCTCGACATCGTCGATATATTCGCCGCGCCCGCGCAGGAAGCGCAAATCCTCGACGCGCTCGATGGGGCTGCCGATGTGGCGGTTCGTGACCACGCTAGTGTCCCGATTCCGAAATTCGCTTCATCTCTATATAGGCTCCCGGCGAATTTCGGAATCGAAGGACACTAGCAATCCTTTGATTCCTAGTGTCGTTTTGGTTTCGAAGTTCGCAAAAGCAGCTGATATCGGTGATCGTGCGAGCTTCGAAACCACGACACTAATCCTCGCGCGATTTGCGATAGGCGGCGCGCGCATCGAGCACCGCTTCGACGATCGGAATGTAGCCCGTGCAGCGGCAGAGATTGCCCGACAGCACCTCGCGCACGCGATCGGCGTCGGCATCGGGCTCTTCGCTCAACAGCGCATGCGCAGTCGTGATCATGCCCGGCGTGCAGAAGCCGCATTGCAGCGCGCCGTGCTTGCGAAACGACGCCTGCAGCGGCGTCAGCGCCTCGTCGTTGCTCAGCCCTTCGACGGTGACGATGTCCGCGCCCTCCGCCTGAACCGCAAGCATCAGACAAGAACGCACCGCGTCGCCATTGACGATGACCGTGCACGCTCCGCACACGCCGTGCTCGCAGCCGAGATGCGTGCCCGTGAGCCTCAGCTCGTGCCGCAGGCAATCGGCCAGCGTCAGGCGCGGCAGTACTTGAACCCGCACGCGTTTGCGATTGACGGTGAAGCGAATTTCGAGCGTCGGCTGGCTCACTTCGCGCCTCCCGCCGCCCGCGTCAGCGCACGTTCCGTCAGCGTGCCCGCAAGCGCGCGGCGATATGCGGCGCTGGCATGGATGTCGTCCGGCGGATCGACGGCGGCAGACACGGCGCGTCCGGCTTCGACGATCAACGCCTCCGTCACGCCGCGGCCATTCAGGATCGCTTCGGCATCTCTGATCCGCCGCGGACGATTGGATGCGCCGATCACGCCGATATGCATGTCCTTTGCGCGGCTAAGTCCGTCCTCGTCATAGAAAACGGCGACCGCGCCCAGCGCGAAATCGCCGCGCCGCCGCGCGAACTCCTCGAAGCCCCAGCGCCGCGCGGCAGGCCACGCAGGCAACCGCACCTGCGTGATGATCTCATCGGCCTGAAGCGCGGTCGTCAGCGCGCTCAGGAAGAATGCATCCGCGCGCAGCGCACGCGCGCCCGCCTTGCCGGTGACGTCGATCAGCGCATCGCACGCAACCGCGATCCCCGGCATCTCGGCCGCGGGATCCGCATGCGCGAGACTTCCGCCCACAGTGCCGCGATTACGGATCTGATAGTGCGCGACATGCGAGATCGCTTCCACCAGCAACGGGTGCGCTTTGCGCAAATCGGCGCTGTCGAGGATGTCGCGCCAACGGACCTTCGCACCAATGCGGATTTCCTTCGCGCCGATCTCTATGCGGTCGAGACCCGGCAGCTTGCGCAGATCAACCAGAAGCGACGGCGTCGCCAGCCGATACGCCATCATCGGCACCAGGCTTTGCCCGCCCGCGATCAGTTTCGCCTCGCCTTCATGCGAGACAAGCAGCGAGATGGCCTCCGCGAGGCTCACGGGGCACGCATAGTCAAATGGCGGCAATTTCATCGTTGAGTTCAGTGATGTCGGTGGCGGAGACCTAGCACAAACCGCGCAGCGGGGGCGAGCGTGTGCGGGGGCCGCCCCTCAGGAACGGATGGCGGCTGGGTGAGCCATCACATCAGTCAATCCGAAATCGCCGCCCTTGAACAGAAGCGGCGCGCGCAAGACTGAGGATACGGCATAGGCCATGCAGTCGCCAAAATTCAGCTTGGCCGGATGCCCGCTCGCCTTGCCAAACCGCGTGAAGGCCTGGGAGGCGGAATCCGCCATGTCACGTCCAAACGGAACGACCGAAATCTGATCGCTATCGACGAGGGACTCCAACCATCGCGAAGTTCGCCCAGGGAGATTGAGCACACACCAAGAACGGGTCTCGACGAGTGTCGGGGCACCAATGGCGCATTCCTCGGCCGCGAGAAGGTCGAGCAGGGTGATGGCATCTTGCTCACCCTTCACGATTCCGACGAGGATGGAACTGTCGAGCACAATCATACAGGCAAGCCTGTAGCCTTGTCGTATAAAGCCTCAATCGGTGTCTCCGGATGCATAATGCCGCGCTTACGGTCCTCGCGAAGAAGCTGCCGCCACTTCGCGATACGCTTTTGCGTCGCTTGCGCACGGCGCCGCGGACGATATTGACGGAGGGCGTCCAGCACAACTTCGCTGATCGTCTTGCCGCTTTGCCGGGCGAGCGTTCGCGCCAGCTGCGCCGCCTCGGCATTGCGGATATGAACTTGATCCTTCATGGTGCCTCCCTGGGCCGAGCCGGTACATATGTACTTCCTGTCCCTCGTTCGCGCAATGGCCTCAAAGGGGCTTCCCTGAGCAGTGTATGCTCGAGAAATCGATGGTTCAGCAGAGACAGACAGCCCTTCTTATCCTCGATGCGATCGGGAAAATCTGGACCGCACCCAATACACTTGCGGGCCTGCTGCTCGGCGTCCCGATGCTTCTGGCCGGCAGCCGGGCCGCGCTCGCGCACAACGCAATCGTCTTTCATTCCTTCCCCATCGGAAGGCGCGCGTTCGTTCTTGGCAACGTGATCATCAATCCGTATCCCGATCTCGAGCGCTGCTGCGCCACGTATGAGAGCGTCGCGCGGCGCAAGCGCGACAGCGCGTGCGCGGTCGAACTGGTCCACATCGGAAAACACGAAGCGGCGCACACGCTGCAATATCAGGTGCTCGGGCCGTTCTTCCTTCCCGTGTATGCGCTGACGATGCTGCTCCCCTCGCCAACGCCGTTCGAGCGCGCCGCCGATACATATGCGAAGAGCGGCCGCGGCTGGTGGCCTCGGCTCGCCTAGATGCGAGATACTTCGACCACCGAAGCGGGGAAGAGGTCTTCCATCGACAGCTTGCGGCTCACGAGGCCCTGCTCATACGCGTAGCGCGTCAGCGCCTCGATCTCCCTCGCGTTCTCCTTCACGCCATAGCGCCAGAAATCTTCGCCCATCAGGGCCACGGTCTCTTCGACTTCGGCGACCAGCCACGGCAGCGTGACCAGCAGCGCATTGATGTCGCGCACATCGTGCATGGCATACGCCTTCGCCTGGCTGAACGCCTTGTAGAGGCTCGCGGGCAGCCACGGATGCCGCTCGACGAGATGCCGCTTCACGCCGATCAGATGCATGATCGGGAACATCTGCGTCTTCTTGTAATAAGTCTTCTCCACCTCGCGATAATCGGGGAACAGTCGCCCGATATTCGGCGCGCCCTTCACGAAGCAGGACGGCGCGCGGGCGCTGAAGATCGCGTCGAGTTCGCCCGCTTCCAGCATCGCGGAGAGCGCCTTGTCGGGCACGGACTTGAGATCGAGCCCCGGAATGGGCTTGAGCGGCGTGCGTTCGGTGCGTCCCGGCTCCTCGATCCCGCCCTGCCGCCAGCGTATGTCCGTGGGCTTCACGCCGTATTCGTCCTGCATGATGCCGCGCAGCCAGACGACCGCGGTGATCTGATATTCCGGCAGCCCGATCAGCTTGCCCCTGAGATCGGAGGGATGCTTGATCCCGCGATCGGTGCGGATATAGACGGCGGCATGCCGGAACAGCCGCGATACGAAAGCGGGAACGCCGACATAGGGCGAAGTCCCCGCATCCATCGTGCGCATATACGAGCTGAACGACAGCTCGCAGACGTCGAATTCCTGATGCTTGAACGCCCGGTGGAAGACCTCTTCCGGCTCCATCGGAAGATAGGTGACATCGCAGCCCTCGACGGCTACGCGGCCATCCTTGATGGCGCGCGTGCGGTCGTAGTCGCCGCAGGCGAGCGTGATGGGAATTCGCACCGTCATCTATGCCTCCCGCTTGTCTTGACAGGCCATGGGCCGCGCCGACAGTTTGTCTATAGCGACGCTAAACCACGAAACCGCCCAGTGTCGTGGTTTCGAAGTTCGCCATATCATCGATATCAGGCGTCTTGCGAACTTCGAAACCAAAACGACACTGGGAACAATAATTGTTTTAGTGTCCTTCGATTCCGAAATTCGCAAGAGGCCTATATATATAGAGAGGGGGCGAATTTCGGAATCGGGACACTAAATGGCCAATCTCCGTTTGACGCTTGCCTGCGGGCCCTATGACCGCACGCAAGGTTTGCGCGATGGGACGATCACACCCGAAGGGATCGATCTCAACTATCTGACCTTGCAGCCGGCCGAAATCTTCTGGCGCATGCTGCAATATCGCGAGTTCGACGTGAGCGAGATGTCGCTGTCGAACTACACGACGCTGGTGAGCCAGGGCAACTCGCCGTTCATCGCCATTCCGGTGTTCCCGTCACGCGTGTTCCGGCACGGCTATTTCTTCATCAACCCGAGCAAGGGGATCGCGAAGCCCGCGGACCTCAAGGGCAAGCGCGGCGGCGTGCCGGAATACAGCATGACGGCCGCGGTCTATATGCGCGGGCTGCTCCAGCACGAATACGGCGTCAAGCCGAGCGACGTCGAATGGGTGCAGGGCCGCGCCGATCGTCTGGGCCGCGCGCTTCCGCCCGACATCCGGCTCACCCCGGCGCAAGCCGGCACCGAGCTCGGCGATCTCCTGGAAAAGGGCGAGATCGACTTCCTGATGACGGCGAACAACCCGCTCTCCTTCCGCCGCGGCTCGCCGAACGTGCGCCGTCTCTTCCCCAACTACGCCGAGGTCGAGAAGGACTATTACCGCCGCACGAAGATCTATCCGATCATGCACACGGTGGTGATCCGCCGCGAGATCTACGACCGCGATCCATGGGTCGCGCTGTCGCTCTACAAGGCGTTCTGCCGCGCCAAGGAACATTCCTATCGCCTGCTGCTGGAGACGGGATCGCCAAAGGCGTCATTCGCGTGGCTGCAGCCGATGATCGAGGAAGAGCGCGAGATCATCGGCCGCGATTGGTACCCTTACGGCCTCGAGCAAAACCGCCCGACCATCGAAGCGCTGCTGCAATACACGCAGGAGCACGGCCTCACCGACCGGCGGCCGAGCGTCGAAGAGCTGTTCGCACCGAGCACGCTGCGCGACATCCCCTTGAGCGAAGGCCAGCAGGTGTAACGAACGGCTACGGCTTGGCGTGCATCTTCTTGTAGAGCAGGTCGCGTTCGGCGTCGGATGAACGATCCCAACGATCGAGCAGATCGAAAGCGTATAGCCGCTCGTTCATCGTCATGCCGCCCACCGCAGCGACAGTGTCGCGAAGGCGCGCGATGATCTGTGCCACCGTCTTGTGAGCTTCATCGGATGAGAACCAGACGTGACCGAGCGTCCGGTCCAGGTTCGCGACGAGCTCCTCGGCGGTCGAGTCGTCCTCAGCCCAGCGTGAAAGCCGGTTGAGAAACAGGTCGACAAGAGCCGCGTCCGGACCGGATACCCGCGCCCGAAGAAGCACGAGCTCCTTTTTTATGTCAGCGATGCTGGTCATGGGCCGCACCCTCGGCCGCAAAAAGCAGAAGCTGACGCCTGAGGCGAGGCCGGATATAGGGAATGCCCCACGACCGAATGGTAAAGCGCCACGGACGACCGCCGTGAATGAAGGCGATGAACGTGCGCGCGTCTTGCCACTCGATGCGCTCCAAAATGTACGTCTCGTACATCCATCCGATCGTTCGGCACGATCTAAGACGCAGGTCCTTGCTGACGAGCGCAAAGTGCGTCGACTCCTCGAACGGACAATCGTAGTCGGTAATGAGGATGTATCCGTCCGCCGTCTCGTACTGACAGAGCAGCTGATAGCCCGGCAGTTTGATCCGCGTCGGCTGTCCGTTGAGATGGAGCCGCGATTTGACCGGCCAGTTCGCGTACGGCCCCTCGTGCGTCTCGAGCGTGAAGCGGTTGATCGGCGTCATGGGCCGCTCGGGGGCGATTGCAGGTAATCGCGCTCGTCTCTTTCCAGCGCGCTCGCCGTCGCTTCGAGGTACGGAGCGAAGGTCGCTTGATCGGAGTCCTTGAAGCGCACGTCGATCCGGTACTTGGGGAATCTACGCGTGCGCTGGACACCATCTTTCTCGGCCCAAGGAGTCGGGCGCTCGCCGGTCTCTTTCGAGGGATAGAAGAACTCCACGGTCGGCGCTGCGCCCGGCTCGTAGGCGATCGACACCTCGTGAAGTCCCTTGCGGTAGCGCACATACGTCTCACGTCCGATCGGCTCGATGACGGGCCCCGCGAAGCCGTATTTGTCGACCAGCCGTCGAAACGCGCTCACGCAAGTGCGGACGAAAATCTCGTGGTTCGTCTCGCTCACGCTCGTGCCGCCGCGGCGTACTCGCCGGCGACCCAGGTGCCGATCACGCGCACGTCGTCGGGCTCGAACGCGACAAGATCGGCGCGGAAACCCTGCGCGATGCGCCCGAGCTGATCGCCCAATCCGAGAAACCGCGCGGGCGAGAGCGACGCATAGGTCAGCGCCTCGGTGAGCGTGACATCGAGATGGCGGACGCAATTACAAACCGCCGTCGCCATGTCGAGCGCAGAGCCTGCGAGCTTGCCGTCCTTCGTGGCGCAGCGTCCGTCCTCGACCGTGATCTCATTGCCGTAGAGCGTGAATGACGGCTTCGTTCCGCCGACCGGCGGCATCGCATCGGTGATGAGCATCGGGGATCCCGCGCCGCGCAAGGCGAGCTTCAGCATCGGGACCGACACGTGCTCGCCGTCGGCGATCAGCCCGTACCAGCAGCCTGCCGCCTCCAGCGCCGCGGCGATCGGCCCGGGCTCGCGGCTGCCCAACTGCCGCATCGCGTTGAAGAGATGCGTGAAGCCCGTGAGTCCGTCGGCGATCGCCCGTCGTGTTTCCTCGTAGGTCGCCATCGAGTGGCCCAGCGAAACGCGCACGCCGCCATTCACGAGCTTCCTGATGAAATTCGGCGAGACGCATTCCGGCGCACAGGTGACGACCGTCGTCCCGCCCCTCAACGATTCGAGCAGCGAGAGATGGTGCACATCCGCGGCACGGATCAGCTCCGGATTGTGGATGCCGGGCTTCTCCTTGGAGAGGAACGGCCCCTCCAGATGGATGCCGAGAACACCCGGCGATTCCTTCATGGCCTTTTGAACCGCCGCGATCGCGTCGCGCATCTTCTCGTCGGTGTCGGTGATCAGCGTGGGCAGAAACGACGTCGTGCCGAACTGTCGGTGCGCCGCGGCGATGCCGGCGATCGATGCGGGCGAGGGCTCGTTGTTGAACAACAAATCGCCGCCGCCATTCACCTGAACATCGATGAAGCCCGGCGCCAGCCACACGCCTTCCGGCATCTCCTTCACCGGCAGGTCCTCGGGCAGCCCGCGCCGCGTCGCAACGCCTACGATCTGCTGGCCTTCGATCAGCACGGCAGAATTGTGCCGTACGGTGATGCCGTCAAAGACATTGTCGGCGACAACGGCATGACGGGTGGGCGTGCTCATCTTGTGCGCGTGACCTTCTGCAGATGGCGCGGTCTGTCGGCGTCGCCGCCGCGCAATTGCGCCAGCCGAACAAGCATGGCGTAGAAACTTTGGATCGAGCAAATCGCGTCGGTTTCGGGATGTCCCGATTTGACCGCAGGCAAGCGGCCTTGGGACGGCGTGCCGTGCGCCGCAGCGAAGACCGCCGCACCCTTGCGCCGCAGATCTTCTTCGAGCCGCCGCAGCGCGAGGGCTGCCTGATCCGCCGGCATGAACATCAGAATCGGGAATCCCCTCGACACGAGGCTGACCGGTCCGTGCAGGAACTCCGATCCGCTGAACGCCTCGGCATGCAGGCCGCACGTCTCCTTGAGCTTGAGCGCCGCTTCGGCGGCGATCGCAAGCGTCGGCCCGCGGCCGATCGTCATCATGCTCTGAGCCTCCGTCAGCACGGCGAAGCTCGCGCTCCAATCGAGCATGGACGAACGCTGCAGGTGTTTCGGAAGCCGGGCCAGTGACTTTTTGAGGTCGCCACTACCGCCCCAGGCCGCCGTAAGCCGAAGGATCGCGGCGAGCGTGGCGATGAACGTCTTGGTCGCAGCCACACTGAGCTCCGGCCCGGCCCCAAGCGGCAGCACGATATCGCAGACATCCGCCAGCGGAGAGGCAACATCGTTGATCATTCCGACCGTCAGCGCGCCGGCCTTCTTTGCCGCGCGCGTCTGCTCGATCAGGTCGTGGCTGCGCCCCGACTGCGAGATGGTGAGATGCAGCTGCCCCTTGAGCTTCAACGGGCGCTGATAAACGGTGACGATGCTCGGCGCCGCGTCGGCCACCGGTATCCGCAAGTGTCGCTCGATGCTGTGCTTGGCGAAGACGGCCGCATGCGCGGAGCTCCCGCGCGCGCATGTCACCGCCAATTGCGGCGGCTTCTGCTTCAGCCGCTTCACGAGCGCTGCGAGCGGACGCCTCAGCGACTCAGCCTGCCGCTCGACGACATCGGGCGCCTCACCGATCTCGAGGCCGATCTGGGATTGCGGCTCCTGCATATTTCGATCGTCGCCGGGCGGGGCTCGCTGCATGGATCGCGCCCGCGATATACTCCGAATCACCAAGGTCAGGATGCCACAACAACTCCCCGCGGTTAGTCCCCGCTCGCCACAAAGGTCCGTGCCATAGACACCGAACGCCTCAGTCCGCGCTATTCCGGCATCGACCTCTGGCAGCCTTCCGACATCCTGGAAGCGATGATCGAGGGCCAATTCGCCGCCGTCGCCGCTGTCCGCGCCGCGAGGCCCGCCATCGAGCGCGCGGCTCTCGCGATGGAGGAGCGCCTCGCCGGCGAAGGCCGGTTGATCTATGCCGGTGCAGGCACCTCCGGCCGCCTCGCGGTGCAGGACGGCGCCGAGCTGATGCCGACCTTCTCGTGGCCTAAAGACCGCCTCGTGCTGCTGATCGCCGGTGGAGACAAGGCGTTGATCCAGGCGGTCGAAGGTGCGGAAGACGAAGTCAAGCTGGCGCAGGCCCTGATCAAGAAGCACAAGGTGACGAAGCGCGACGTGATGATCGCGGTCGCGGCCAGCGGCACCACGCCGTTCACGCTCGCTTGCCTGCGCAGCGCCAAGCGCGAGGGCGCGCTCGCGATCGGGATCGCCAACAATCCCGGCACGCCGATACTCTCGGAGGCCGACCACGCGATCTTCCTCGAGACCGGCGCGGAGCCGATCGCCGGCTCGACGCGCATGAACGCCGGTACGGCCCAGCGGATAACGCTGAGTCTTTTGTCATCGCTGCTGATGATCCGTCTGGGCCGCGTCTATGACGGCATGATGGTCGATGTGCAGGCGACGAACAAGAAACTCGCCCAGCGCAGCGAGGCGATGCTGATGCACTTGACCGGACGGAACCAAAAATCCGTGCGCGCCGCGCTCAAAGAGGCGGACGGCAACATCAAGCTCGCCGTGCTTCTGCTGAAGGGCTGCTCGCTTGCGCAAGCGAAGTCAGCGCTCGCACGCTCCAAAGGCCAGCTCAGGACCGCAATCGCGCGGCTGGAGAAGGGCGGCTAACGCCGCGGAATGATCTCGTATTGCCCGTTCACATTGCCATGGATCATGGGAACGTCGCCTTGATCCTGGATGGTGCTATTCAAGTTCAACGAGGAAATTCTGCACTCAGCCTGGAACACGTCGACGAGGAGCATGCATTCCTCCATCGCCTCCATCGCCATCTCGTAGAGTCGGCGGCGCACGGCGCGCTCGGTGCGGCGCTGCTCCTCCACGGAATTGTTCAAAAGGCGTTGGGAAATATTCATGCCGATATTGATGCGGGCCGGCACCTGACTCGCGGTCGGCGTCGTCCTGTCCGCCTGGGCGTCCGCAACCGTCGTTTGAATCATGAAAAGTACGGCAACGGGCAGTAAAGCGTGGCGCATTGAAGGTCCCCGAATGGCCGCTTGTGCCGCTCGCAGACATGATGTCGCGATGCGTCCGCTGCCAAACACCTATTTGACGGCCGACCGTGCGAAATTTTCGAAGAATCCAAGGCCTTTTGATGGCGGGAGATCGTTAATGCGATATTGGGCGGGCGATCGGAGCACGCCGATGACGAGAACAAGGCTGATCGTCCAGACCACGCTTTGGGTCGCCGCGATGGGCGCGCTGCTGTTTGTGCCCGCCGGCACCCCGGTATGGCCGGGGGCTTGGGTGTTCCTGGCCGAGATCTGGTTTCTCGGACTCGCCGTCGGGTTCTGGCTGCTGCGTTACGATCCTGCCCTGCTGAAGGAACGAACAGGGCCCTTCGTCCAGCGCAATCAACCCGCGATCGACAAGCTTCTCGTCGTCTCGCTGATGACACTCTTTGTCGTCTGGCTCGTGCTGATGGGGCTCGACCGCCGTTACGGCTGGTCATCCGTTCCCGTCTGGCTGCAGGTGCTCGGCGCCATCGGCGTCTTCCTCTCGGTCTATATCGGCTACCTCACGTTCCGCGAGAACAGCTTCGCCTCGCCGGTCGTGAAGATCCAGACCGAGCGCGCGCACAGCGTCGTCACGACCGGCCCATACCGCTACGTCCGCCATCCGATGTACGCGGGCGCGCTCTTTCATTTCGCAGGCCTGCCGCTGCTGCTCGGCTCGTGGTGGGGGCTGATCGCACTCCCGCTCTTCATCGCGCTGCTCACGATTCGCATAGCGATCGAAGAGAAGACGCTGCGCACAGCGCTCAAGGGCTACGACGAGTACGCGGCGCGCGTCCGCTATCGCGTGATCCCGCTGATCTGGTAGTGCGCTATCTCCGAACCGCCTTCGCCTCTTCCGCGCGCTCGAACACGGTTGCCCAGGGCCGCAGATCGGTGACATCGCGGAAATTGGGATCGCCGGGCGCATAGGATTGCAGCTCGCCGTTCTGGTCGTGATAAACGTTGTTTGAGAACGCGCATTCGCTGAAGGTCGGCGGCGCGTCCTTCCAATCCGCGAGCTTCTTGAACACCACGACATCGTGCCACGGGAAGGCGAAGGCCTTCGGATCGTAGAGCGTGAGGTCGAGCACGATCTCTTCGCCTATTCTCTTGATGCGTTCGATCATCTGCAGCTCGCCGCTGTGCTCGGGCAGCGCGTGCGTGATCACCCATTGCTTGATGTCACGCGTCCAGACGATCAGCTCGTCCTCATGCCAGAAGCCCTGCGACTGCCCATACCACATCGGGAAGCTTTGCTCGGGCGGCAGGAACCCGCGTCCGTCGAAATAGACGTAGCGCGTCTCGCTGTTGGGACGATCCTTGTCGATCAGCACGAGCGTCTGATCCATCATGAAGTGATACGTGCCGCCGAGACTGTAGAAGCGACCGACGCCATCGGGGAAACAGCTGTCGGCCGGCCACCAGGCGCGGCCTTCGAGCTCCGCGGTGAGCAGCTGCTGGAATGGCGGCCGGTAGTCGGGAGCCACAGCGTCCCACACGTCGCGCACCAGTGCATTGCGCCCGAGCACGCCGACATCGTTGCCCTGCCAGTCGCCGCTCCAATCCGGCAGCGTCGCGCGCGTGTGCTTCGTGCCGCCCTCGGCCGCCTTCAGCCACGCCTCGTAGTGCTCTTGCGCGCTGGCGTACGGATAGGGACTGCGGATCTTCACGCCCGTTCCGCCCGACCCCGATAGCGCACGCAGGAACCCATCGGTCGAGAGCTTCTGCTGCTCCTCGGTTCTGTCCTCCCAGGCGGCCGCCCATGCTTCCGAGGTGAGATTGCGGAAGCGGTCGTTCGGATCGAGCGCCCGCGCGCCCGTCTCCGCCGTCTTCACCCAATCGGCCGCGGACGTGATGCGGGCAAACGGATCGCCCGGATCGAAGTCCTGGCCCGCCGACTGCGTGAGGTAACCGGCAACGCCGAGCACCGCTGCGCCGATGAGCCCGGCGCCGCCGTAAATCGTCCATGACTTCATGGTTCCGCCCTCCGGGTCTTCCCCGCCTTCCACGGCATCTTGCACCCGCCCACCCGCCAAGTCATCGCGGGCCGCCGGTGGTGGGGCCGATGTTCCTCCCCCCAAACCCCTGGTTCCCCCATAGCGCCCAAATTGAGGTCGGGGTAGATTTCGCCCCAAATCGTACGGCACGGGCCGCAAGCCGGGAGGAGACCATTATGCGCAATCGCCGGGTGCTTTTGACATCAGCGTCGCTTTTTGCTCTGACCGCAGCAGGCGTTCTTGTCGCCGCTCCCGCCGAGGCCCGCGTCACCAAAATCCAGATCACGGAGAAGCAGTCACCGACGTTCGGCGGCTACGTCTTCAAGGACGTCGGCGCTTACGAGAAGATCGTCGGCAAGGCGTACGGCGAGCTCGATCCGAAGGACCCCAAGAACGCCATCATCGTCGACATCCAGCTTGCGCCGAAGAACGCCCGCGGCAACGTCGAGTACGCCTTCGATTTCTACATCCTGAAGCCGATCGATTTGAGCAAGGGCGCCCACAAGGCCATGTACGAGCCGCCCAATCGCGGCGGGAAAACGCACGGCCCGCTCAATCGCGGCGGGGCCGGCGACGACCCGGGGTCGGTGACCGATCCGAAGGTTCTGGCCAACACCTTCCTGCCCCCGCGCGGCTACACGATGATCTGGAGCGGGTGGGACTATTCGGCCGGGTCCAGCAACAAGGACTACAACACGACGATCACGCTTCCCGTTGCCAAGAATCCGAACGGCTCGACGATCACCGGACCGGCCTACGAATACATCGTGACCGGGGATAAGTCGTACGATCTGAGCTATCCCGCGGCGAGCATGGACAAGAGCAAGGCGAAGCTCACGCATCGCGTGCGCATGGATGATATGCCCGAAGTCATCCCTGCCAGCGGCTGGACCTATGACGACGACGGCACGCGGATTTCGCTTCTGCCCGCCGGCACGGGGTTCAAGGCGAACGACATCTACGAGTTCACCTACACGGCGAAGGATCCGACGGTGAACGCCGTCGGCTTCGCCGCGATACGCGATTTCAACGCCTTCCTGCGCTACGAAACCAAAGACGATTCCGGCACCGCGAACCCGCTCGCGGGCGACATCACGCGCATCTACACCGAGGTGCAGTCGCAGCCCGGCCGCATGCTGAACGACTTCCGCAATCTCGGCTTCAATCAGGCCGAGAACGGCAAGATCGTGTTCGACGGGATGATGCAGTGGATCGCGGCCGGCGACGGCATCAACATGAACTACCGCTTCTCGCAGCCGGGACGCACCCAGCGCAACCGGCAGGATCAACTCTATCTCGAGGGAATGTTCCCGTTCGCCAACCAGACGACGACCGATCCGATCACGGGCAAGACCGCAGGCCGTTACGACGCCTGCACGAAGTCGAACACCTGCCCGTTGGGGATGGAGATCTATTCCGAGAACGAATACTACGTGAAGGGCGCTTCGCTCTTCCACACCGATCCCGCCGGCAAGGCCGATCTGCCCGACCATGCGAAAGCGCGGCTCTATCTGATCTCCAGCCACCAGCACGGTTACGGCAACGGAAATTCCAAAGGCGCCTGTCAGCAGCTCCTCAATCCGTTGAATTCGTCGCCGGTGCAGCGCGCGCTCTGGGAAGCTTTGGACCAATGGTCGACCAAGGGTGTCGAGCCGCCGCCGAGCAGCATTCCGCGTCTTGCCGACGGCACGCTCGTGCCTGCGCTCCCGCAAAGCGCGATGGGCTTCCCGAAGATTCCCGGCGTCACCTACACGGGGCTGAAATCGACGCGCTATCTGTTCGACTACGGCAAGGATTTCTACCGCACCGGAATCATGACGGTGAACCCGCCGGTGATCACGCCTCCGATGTTCGAAAATCCGAAGAACGGCAAGATCTATCCGACCTATGTGCCGAAGACCGATTCGGACGGCAACGACATCGCAGGCGTCCGCCTCCCCGATGTGACCGTGCCGCTCGCGACCTATACCGGATGGGCGCTCCGTGCGGGCCCGCAAGCGGGCGACGGCTGCGAAGGCGCAGGCCAGATGATCCCGTTCGCGAAAACCAAAGCCGAGCGCATGGCCTCGGGCGATCCGCGTCCGTCCGTCGAGGAGCGCTATTCCTCGCTCGCCGACTACGAGACGAAAACCAAGGCCGCGGTCGAAGACCTTGTCGCCAAGCGGCTGATGCTTCGTGAAGACGCGCAGCCCGCGGTCGACCGCATGGTCAAGCGCTACAGCGACCTGATGAAGGCGAACTAGGACCGCAAGCCGATCCCCCAAGCGCGTGCCCATCGGCCGCGCTTGGGGAACGCTCTCGCGAAGCCGTCAATCACAAACAGGAACAAGGCCTTGTACAGGCTGCCCGTTCGCTCGACCGGAACGGCCCGGGCGGCTATTGTTGCGCCCACAAAGACAATCGCTTCGGAAGGAGTGTTCATGCTGAGAGTTTTGACCGCGCTCGGCGCCAGTCTGTGCATGGCCTTCGTGTCAGGCGCCGCCGCGCAAGACCGCTCGCAGTCGCGTTCGATGATCATCTCGAAAGGCGGCATTGTCGCCTCCGAATCCGTGCTCGCCTCCCAGGTCGGCGCCTCTATCCTCGAGAAGGGCGGCAACGCGATCGACGCAGCCGTCGCCACCAACGCGATGATGGGCCTGATCGCGCCGATGAATGACGGCGTCGGCGGCGATCTCTTCGCCATCATCTACGACGCGAAGACGAAGAAGCTCTACGGCATGAACGGATCCGGCTGGTCGCCGCGCGCGCTCACCGCGGACTACCTCGCTGGCAAGGGCTTGAAGGAGATGCCGCAGCGGGGCATCCACTCCGTCACCGTGCCGGGCGCGGTCGACGCGTGGGACAAGATGCTGAAGCGCTTCGGCACGAAGGGCTTCGGCGAGCTGCTCGCGCCCGCGATCCAGCACTCCGAGGAAGGCTTCGGCGTCGGCGAGATCATCAGCGTGATGTGGCGCGACAGCGAGAAGACGCTCTCGGCCGATGACGCCACCGCGAAGACCTATCTCCCGGGCGGCCGCGCGCCGCGCGTGGGCGAGTTCTTCAAGAACCCCGATCTCGCCTGGACCTATCGCCAGATCGCGACCCAAGGCCGCGACGCATTCTACAAAGGCGAGATCGCGCAGAAGATCCTCGCCACCTTCAAGCTGCACGGCGGCGCGATGGCGGCCGACGACTTGGCCGAATTCGAAACCGAATGGGTTGAGCCGATCTCGACCACCTATCGCGGCTGGACGGTCTGGGAGCTGCCGCCCAACGGCCAGGGTATCGCGGCGCTCGAGATGCTCAACATCATGGAGAGCTATCCGCTCAAGGATTACGGGCACAATTCGGTCAAGGCGCTGCACGCGATGATCGAGGCGAAGAAGATCGCCTACGCCGACATGATCCGCTACAGCGCTGATCCGCGCTTCTCGAACATTCCCGTCGAAGGTCTGAGATCGAAATCCTTTGCCGCCGACCGCGCAAAACTGATCAACGCATCGAAGGCGGCATGCGATGTCGGGCCCGGCGTGCCGCCGTCAACCGATCGCGGAACCACCTACCTCTCCGTCGTCGACAAAGACGGCAACATGGTCTCGCTGATCCAGAGCAATTATTCGTCCGTCGGCTTCGGCGCCGGCCTCGCCGTCGGCGGCGCAGGCTTCGCGCTCCAGAATCGCGGCGGGCTCTTCACGCTCGACAAGAGCCATCCGAACGCGCTCACCGGCCGCAAGCGTCCCGTCCACACCATCATCCCCGCCTTCATGGAACGCGGTGATACAAAGATCGCCTTCGGCATCATGGGCGGCTGGAACCAGGCGCAGGCGCACGCGCAGTTCGTGTCGAACATGGTCGACTTCGGGATGAACATTCAGGGCGCGCTGGATCAGCCGCGCTTCACGAAAGAAACCTTCGCCGGCTGCGACGTGAATTTCGAAGCGCGGATTCCGGAGAAGACCCGCAACGAGCTGACGGCCATGGGCCACAAGATCATCATGCGCGGCGATTTCTCGGTCACGCGCATGGGCTCAGGGCAAGCGGTGCAGCGCGATTTCGCGACAGGCGTCAATTTCGGCGCCTCCGATCCGCGCAAGGACGGTGCGGCGCTCGCCGAGATGAGCCGCGGCATTGAGGGAGCAACCAATGGCAGGCAAGCGAACAACTAGAACCGCACACGAGCCGGAAGTCGTCGCCGGCAACGGACTTCTCCATCGCCGCGCGTTGCTTGGAAGCGGCATCATGCTGGCGGGCGCAGCGGCCGTTGGCGTTGGCGCGACAAGCGCCGCCGCCGAACCGCTGAAAGACGGCCCGTGGAGCCTCCGCTGGGGCCAGGTGCTTCCCGCCTATCAGGTGCCCTCGCGCTTCGAGAGCAAGGTCGTCCGTACGCTCGACAATCCTGACAACGTGCCCCGCAATTCGCGCGCGCGCACACCGCACCATCTGCTGAAGGGCATCATCACGCCGAACGGCCTCGCCTTCACCATCTGCCACGGCGGCGTGCCCGACATCGATCCCGCGCAGCACAAGCTCGTCATCCACGGCCTCGTGCGCCGTCCGCTCGTGTTCACGCTGGAGTCGCTCGAGCGCTACCCGATGGTGTCGCGCATCGGCTTCGTCGAGTGCGGCGGCAATTCCGCGCCGCTGTTCTCGAACGAGCCCCTGCAGGAGAACGTGCAGGCGATCCACGGGCTGTCTTTCTGCTCGGAATGGAGCGGCGTGCTGCTCTCGACCCTGCTCGAAGAAGCCGGCGTCGATCCGAAAGCGAAATGGATGATCGCCGAGGGCGCGGACAATTCTCTGCTCAGCCGCTCGGTGCCGGTCGCCAAGGCCATGGATGACGCGATGATCGCGCTCTACCAGAACGGCGAGCGCATCCAGCCCGGCAACGGCTATCCGATGCGCCTCTGGCTGCCCGGCTACGAAGGCAACATGAACGTCAAGTATCTGCGCCGGATCAAGCTCACCGAAGAGCCGGGGATGACGTATTACGAATCGCGCACCTATTCGCAGATCCTGCCCGACGGCAAAGCGTACCGCTTCTATTTCCTGCAGGAAGTGAAGTCGTTCATCACCAGCCCGTCGCCGGGTCTGGTCTTGAGCGGCGGAGCCGGCGTCTACGAGATCACCGGCATCGCCTATTCCGGCACGGGCCGCATCGCAAAGGTGATGGTCTCGGCCGACGGCGGACAGAGCTGGGGCGAAGCCGCGCTCCAGCAGCCCGTGCTGCCGAAGGCGTTCACGCGCTTCCGCATGCCGTGGCGCTGGAACGGCGGAGCCGCGACGTTGCAGAGCCGCGCGGTGGATGAAGGCGGCAACATGCAGCCAACGCGCGAGCAGTTCGTCGCGCTCCGCGGTCAGACCACGCGGCCGCCATCGGTGCTCGCCTTCCCGAGCCAGCACATCAACACCATCACCAGCTGGGCCGTCGCAGCGAACGGGAGCGTGCGCCATGTCTACGCTTAGGATCGCAGCCGTCGTCGCATCGCTCGCGCTCGGCCTTTCCGCCGGCGTGTTCGCCGCGGAAAGCCAGAACCAGAACAACCTTCGCCCCAATCTCGGGCAGGCGATCACGCCAGGCGATCTCGCGCCTTGGGACATCAGCGTCATGCCTGACGGCACGGGGCTTCCCGCCGGCAGCGGCACTGCGAAGCAAGGCGCGCCGATCTTCCAGGCCAAGTGCTCCGCCTGCCACGGCGAGAACGGCAAGGGCGGCGAAGCGGCCGCCGTGACCGCCGGTCCGCCGCGCGCGACGCTCGACGGCGGCAAAACCATCGCCAATTTCTGGCCCTACGCGACGACGATTTTCGACTTCGTGCGCCGCGCGATGCCGGCGAACGCGCCGAAATCGCTCAGCAACCAGGAGGTCTACGCGCTGACCGCGTATCTCCTTTATTTGAACAAGCTGATCGGCGAGACCGACACGATCGACGCGAAGACTCTTCCGGCGATCAAGATGCCGAACGTCAACAACTTCATCATCCGCTTCCCGGAGCGAATTTGAGGCAGTTCAACAAGTGGAAACACGAAGGGCACAAAGGAGACACGAAGCACACGAAGGTCACTTGAAAATCGTCTTTGTGAACTTTGTGCATCCTTCGTGATCTTCGTGTTACCTCTTTTTCTCGTTGCAGACGAACAATCGACAGGAGGGACATCATGGGTCGGATCAGTGGAACGAGCTGCGCAGTCGGAATCATCCTTGCCGCGGCGATTGCAGGTTCGGGCGTAAGCCTTGCGCAAAATGCCGGACCCAACTCCGCGCCCAATCCGTATCGTGTCGATGAAGGCTGGGCGAAGCTGGAGACGGGCCGCAAATGGGGCGCGGCCGTCGGCGTCGACATCGATCGCGACGGCAAGAGCGTGTGGGTCTTCGATCGCTGCGCGACCGCCGATGATTGCTCCGCCTCGAACCTCAACCCGATCCAGAAATTCGACGGCTCGGGCAAGCTCGTGACGAGCTTCGGCGCCGGCCTGTTCAACTATCCGCACGCGCTCTATGTCGACCGCGACGACAACATCTGGGTCTCCGACGGCCGCGCCAAGAACAACGGTAAGGGCCAGACCGTCATGAAGTTCAGCGCAGCTGGGAAGCTTCTGATGACGCTCGGCAAGCCCGGCGTCGCGGGCAACGGTCCCGACACGTTCAACGGTCCCTCCGACGTGCTCGTCGCGCCCGACGGCAGCATCTTCGTCGCCGATGGTCATGGCGGCGAGACCAATGCGCGCGTAGTGAAATTCACCAAGGACGGCAAGTTCATCAAATCCTGGGGCAAGAAGGGCTCGGGCCCCGGCGAGTTCGACGCGCCGCATGCGCTCGCGATGGATTCGGCGGGCCGCCTCTTCGTCGGCGACCGCTCCAACAGCCGCATTCAGATCTTCGACCAGGACGGCAAGTTCCTCGCCGAGTGGCGCCAGTTCGGACGGCCGAGCGGCCTCTATATCGACAAGAACGACATCCTCTATGTCGCCGACTCGAATTCGAACGAGATGACCAATCCGGGCTTCGGCTGGGGCATCCGCATCGGGTCGGTGAAGGACGGCAAGGTCACCGCCTATATTCCATGGACCGAGACCAACACGCTCGAAGGTGTCGCGGCCGATGACGGGGGCAATGTCTATGGCGGCTTCACCAACACGCTCAACTTCCGCCGCTTTGTGAAGAAATAAGGGGACCACAAAGGTCACGAAGACTGCACGAAGCGCGTGAAGAAATTGCGCGAAGCGCAAGAATCATTCCTTTGTGACCTTCGTGCATCCTTTGTGACCTTCGTGCATCCTTTGTGCCCTTCGTGTCCCGCCTTGTTTTGAACCATTGGGCTCGCGGTTTCGACATTTGCCTAAAATTCACCCGACCCTCGTCGCCTCTCGTTTAACAAACAAGCGCGCGATCGTTTCCTGAACCAACGGCCGGTTCTAAAAACCACCTCGAAATCCCAATCCAAGAGAGACCCATGCGCCGGCCTCAAACGATGCTTGTTGTTGCTGCGCTCGCCGCGAGCCTTGGAGCCGCAGGCTGCCAAACCGAGAACGCCTACACGGGCGAGAAGCAGACCTCGAACGCGACCAAGGGCGCGCTGATCGGCGCGGCCGGCGGTGCGGCGGTCGGTGCGCTGACCAACAAGAACCAGCGCGGCAAGAACGCGCTCATCGGCGCCGGCATCGGCGCGGCCGCGGGCGGCGGCATCGGCTATTACATGGACCGCCAGGAAGCGGAGCTACGCAAGGAGCTGCAGGCCGCCGGCGTCTCGGTCGAGCGCCGCGGGGATACGATCGCGCTCAACATGCAGAACGACATCCTCTTCGCCGTCGGCTCGTCTCAGCTCGAATCGCGCGCCGTGCAGGTGCTCAAGGCGGTCGCGCTCGTGCTCAAGAAATACGACGAGACCCGCGTCAACGTGTACGGCTTCACCGACACCACGGGAGCGAAAACCCGCAACGAGGAGCTGTCGCGCCTGCGCGCCGAAGCGGTCGCCGGCGAGCTCATGCGGAACGGCGTGAAGTCGGACCGTCTGAACTCACGCGGCATGGGCGAGAACAATCTGAAGGTTGCGACCAAGGACAACGTCGCCGAAGCGCGCAACCGCCGGGTCGAGATCCTCCTCGAACCCATGAACGGATAAAGGCACCGGGTTCAGATCGAGGCGCCGCAGCGAAAGCAGCGGCGCCTTACCTTTTCCCGCTTTGCAGCACTGGCGCCGTGTCGTGCTGCGACGGCGGCCGCCGCTGGATCGGGCCGCACCGCTGACATAGTCTCGACGGGTAACCCCGTCGGGTCGAATGATGCGCGGCACGATGATGGACTTCCCGCTCACGCTCCCCACCATCCTGGAGCGCTCCGGCAAATTTTTCTCGCGCGTCGAGATCGTCTCCAGAAAACCCGACAAATCCATCGTCCGCAGCACGTATGGCGACTTCTACCGCCGTGCGCGTAGACTTGCCGCCGCGCTGACGACGCTCGGCCTGAAGCCGGGCGATCGCGTCGCCTCCATGATGTGGAATCACGCGAGCCATCTCGAGGCCTTCTTCGGCGTCCCCTGCGCCGGAGGCATTCTGCACACCCTGAACCTTCGGCTGCAGCCCAATGAAATCTTGAGCATTGCGAAGCACGCCAATGACCGATTCCTTTTGATCGACGACGTGCTGCTCCCGCTTTACGAGAAATTCCGCGATGGCGCGCCGTTCGAACGCGTCATCGTCGTGCCCTACGGCGCCGACGATGTCCCCAAGGGACTGCTGAACTACGAGCGCCTGCTCGCCGAGGCCGGCGACGATTTTCGCTATCCCAAGATCGACGAAAACGATGGCGCGGGCATGTGCTTCACGTCGGGCACGACCGGCAACTCCAAGGGCGTCGTCTATTCTCACCGCGCGCTCGTGCTGCACACGTTTGCCGCGGGCTTGAGCGACATCTGCGGGCTCAGCCGCGACGACACGATCATGCCCGTCGTTCCGATGTTTCATGCGAACGCCTGGGGCCTTCCCTTTGCCGCCGCCATGGTGGGTGCGCGGCTTGTCCTCCCCGGTCCGCATCTCGACGCCGCAAGCCTGCTCGACCTGATGGTGAGCGAACGCGTCACGGTCTCGTTCGGCGTGCCCACGGTCTGGATCTCGCTGCTCGACGCGCTGGAGAGGAATCCCGGCCGCTGGACATTCGATCGTCCCGTGCGCCTCGGCGTCGGCGGAACGGCGCCGCCGCTCGAGCTCATTCGCCGCCTCGACCGCTTTAACCTGCACATCAAGCATCTCTGGGGCATGACCGAGACCACGCCTTTGGGCATCGCGAGCGGTCTCTTGCCGCACATGCGCGACTGGCCGGAGGACAAGCAGTACGAGGCGCGCGCCAAGCAGGGTATGCCCTCTCCCTTTGTCGAGATCCGCCTAATGCGCGACGGCATCGAGGTGCCGTGGGACGGCGACAGCTCGGGCGAGATCGAAGTCCGCGGACCCTGGGTCGCCGCGAGCTACTACGAAGCGCCCGAGCAGCAGGATCGCTGGACAGACGACGGCTGGTTCCGCACCGGCGATGTCGCCACCATGGATGCCGACGGCTATGTGAAGATCGTGGATCGCGCCAAGGACATGGTGAAGTCCGGCGGCGAATGGATCAGCTCGGTCGATCTCGAGAA
>Ga0184629_10000280_pt1 | contig 22706 bp, 19 predicted proteins | sample PLM4_32_b1_FD_133158 | JGI IMG/M metagenome (GOLD analysis project Ga0184629, IMG submission 133158) | Groundwater sediment microbial communities from an aquifer in East River, Colorado, USA - PLM4_32_b1 | ecosystem: Environmental > Terrestrial > Soil > Riparian zone | place: USA: East River...
AACATGTTTCGGCGGGCGCAGTCGGGGCGACTGGCAAGAATTCGAACCAGTTTTTAGAAGATTTAAAGTTATTATACCAGGCGTTTATTCATCACGGCCCGCCCGGAACCTGTTTTTAGATACTTTTCAAAATCATAAGCCTTCTGTTTCTCAGCGAAAACAATGTAGGTGATGAGCGTTAAAGGTAATCTGTCTTGAGTTGCCGGCACTTCGCCAGCATGATGTCTTCTCATCCGGTCATGCAGATCACCAGTACATCCGGTGTAAAATTTGCCGTCAGAGCATTTAAGAATGTAAACAGTCCACATAGCAGCTAACCGGTTTAATAAGCTATGTCGGGCCGCGCCCGGCGAAGCCCGCCAATGCGAAATCCCCTAAGACACGACACGTTAAGATCAAAGAAGCCCGCCTACGTGTGAAAACATGTTTCGGCGGGCGCAGTCGGGGCGACTGGATTCGAACCAGCGACCTCCCCGACTCGTCGGGGCGCGCTACCGGTGCTGACACAGTCGGGGTACGCCGGGCTTTAAATCAAAGAAAAAAATCTAACATGAAAGGACAAGCCACCTTGCAGTAGTTTTCTAAATAGTCGGGGCGACTGGATTCGAACCAGCGACCTCTTCGTCCCGAACGAAGCGCGCTACCGGGCTGCGCCACGCCCCGATGGAAATTGTCAGGACGCTACCGGCCCCGACGGAAATTGCCAGGGCGCCCACCGCCCCGACGTGTCGGGGTACGCCCCGATGGAAATTGCCAGGACGCTACCGGCCCCGACGTGTCGGGGTACGCCCAAATGGTTATTAAAAATGAACCATTCTTTTGAATTAGTCAATGACTAAAACAAAACAGTCGTCAAAACGGGTTGGACGCTACCGCCCCGATGAAACAGAATTATAAAAGTAAACCAATCTTCTTAATTCGTCAATCTCCACAATATGAAGGTTACTTTGAATCGACGTTTACCCTCCTTGATTGTCGATTCGCATTTAAGCCCCACCTTCTGTTCCCTCAGCAACTTTCAACCTGAAATCCCCTTAACAGGGGACTAATAATTCACGTGTTTGCAGGATTGATCCTCACGTTATGGCAATGCAACTTTGATCTATCAATTGAACGTCAACAAATTTTAGAAAAGGAAAATCCCAGGCTTTTATCAATCTCCATCAACTAAAAATTTAATTTTATGAAAAAGAATTTCAACTCTCGCGTATTATTGGTTATTTGTTTCATCGCAACATTTGCATTAGGATGTGGGGGTGATGATCCGGCCACTACCGCGTCTTGCGACAATGACGTTAGTGCATTTGAGGCGGCGCTAACGGCCTATATTAATGACATCGAAAATGTTAGCAAATGTAACGCGCTTAAAAGCGCAGCAAATGAGGTGTTGGACTGTCCAGGTATTACTGCAGCGCAGCGAGCAGAGTACGAAGATTCAGTGGATGGCCTTGTATGCGATTAACTTCTGAATACTTCCCGTGGAAAGAATGAATTATATCTATAGTGGCCTTAATTCCCCTTCGGAGAAGCAATTTGAGTTATCGGTTATTTTTTTGTAGAGTTTGGGTTTGGTAGACGTTGGACTAACTGGTGGTTTTTATCATCAGTTAGTCTTTAACGGCTCTAGCAGGTATTCCAATCCATTCAATTTTATTTCATAGAGTGTTGCTAACAATATTCCAAGCTTTCCGGAGGGGAAACCTTTCCGGGAAAACCACTCTATGTAACTCATGGGCAGCTTGTCAAGAATAACACCTTTATATTTTCCAAAAGGCATTTTCATCGTAACCAGCGTTTTCAATAAATTGCCATCCCCTAAAGGTGTTGAGGTATTCTCCATTTCTAAGGATTAACTTTTGCGCAAACTACACACGCTGCTGAAAACATTATTCGTATCGCAAAGTTTCTACAGGGTTTCGTGTGGATGCCCTGTACATATGCCAGCTTACCGTAATAAGGGCAATCGATAATGTAAACATTCCGGCCAACACATATATCCACCAATTTATTTCTGTCTGGTAAACAAAGTTTTGCAGCCATTGGTGCATGAGGTATGCAGAGAGTAATGAACCGATTAGTATGGCGATGATCACCCATCGTGCAAAATCTCTGCAGAGTAATATAGCAATATGAGTAATGGAAGCTCCCACAATTTTCCGAATACCAATTTCTTTTGTGCGTTTGCTGGCAAAGAATGAAGCCAATCCTAATAACCCAAGACAAGCTATGCTGATGGAGATAACCGAAAAGATAGTATAGACTTTTGCCATGGTACTTTCTCTCTCGAAAAGACGATTAAAATCTTCATCCATAAAAGAATAATCAAATGGATAATGGTCGGTCATTCCTTTCCACTTTTCTTCAATGTATTGTATAGTGGATGGAATATTTTGGCCATTAACTTTAACCAGGATAAAACTGGCCCGGTGTTGATCGTCATGCTCTACATCCAATCTAAAAATGACAAGGGGCTCAATGGCATAATGAAAGGACTTGAAATTAAAATCCTTCACAATTCCAACGATGTCGACTGCCTCATTTAAAGTACCCCGGTCAATAGTTTGTTCAAATGGCTCTTTGAGATTAAGGGTTCTTACGGCTGTTTCATTCAGTATAGCGCCTGCTCTATTTACTTTCTGATCTTTAAAACCTTTGCCTTTTACCAGTTCAAGATCGAGCGTTTGTAAAATATCTTCATCCGCGACCAACGGAAAAATAGTATGTATTTCATCCGCCGGTGTACCAGCAAAATGCTGGCCATGACCGTTAAAGTGACGGCCTGGTGTGGTTTCGGTATAGCTTACACTAAGGATATCCGCATTTTTAAGCAACTCGTTTTTGAATACTATTTTATTGTCCTTTAGTCCACCCGGTCGTTTTATAACCAGCAACTGATCTTTTGCAAATCCCACATTTTTATTTGTCATAAAGGTCAGTTGCTTATAGACGACAATAGTACTGACGATCATAATAATACAAATCGTAAATTGAAAGATTACCAATGCGTTCCGAAGCCATTGGCGATTTCCTTTAACCGATGCGTTTCCTTTCAGCGCCTGAGTAGGATTAAAAGATGAAAAAGTTAAAGCAGGATAGAATCCTGATAGTGATCCTATGGATACAGTAAAGACAATCAAGCCAATGATCAGGAGTGGATTAAAGTAATCTAGTCGAAGCGACTGGTGTGTTAAGTCATTAAAAAACGGCAAACAAAATTCCACGAGGACCAGGCCGATGAAAAGTCCGATGAAGGCGAGCAAAACAGACTCGATCAAAAATTGGTTGAACAAGGAACCGCTTCGGCTGCCAGTAGCCTTGCGAATGCCTACTTCGCGGGCACGCGAAAGCGAAAGGACAGTGGCTAAGTTTGTATAATTAATACATACCAGAACAATAATGATCAACCCGATCAAGGCTAAGGCATAGGTAAGCATACGTTTCCCTTCGCGGTTTTCAAAGATCATGGTACTGAGGTGCACTTCCTTCAGCGGCATCAGAAATAGATTATAATAATCGCCCCCTTTATATACCTCATCGTAGGATTTCTGATAGTGTTGCATCAGGTAAGGGGTCAAATGCGCTTTTATAAATTGAGGCATTTTGCTTTCCACTTCGTCAGGGCGGGCAGATGGATGGAGTAACAGATACGTACTGAAAGTATGATTTTGCCACTGATCAAAATCAAAATTGATTGTTTTTAATGAACTCAGGGAGAAGAGAATGTCGAGATCAAAATGACTGTTGTCGGGATAGTCCTTCACGACGCCTGTTATTTTACACGCTGAAAAGAAAGACTCAAAATGTAGCGTTTGCCCCAGGGGATCTTCCGCGCCAAAATATTTTTTGGCAATCCTCTCGGTGATGACGATGGAGTTGGGTTCTTTTAATGCTGTGCGGGGATCTCCGGCAATGAAAGGAATGGTAAAAATACTGAAGACCGTTGAATCAGCACCAACAATATGGTCCTCTGCATATTGTTTATCATCTCTCGAAACGATGACATCGTCAAACCAAAAGCAAAGTCTCGTTGTTGCCTCTATTTCCGGAAAAGATTCCTGAAGTGCCGGTCCCGTTGGAGGTGTCGTCCAGCCTGATTTGCCTTCTTCTTCACCTTCCTTGCTATCAACACCTACTAAAAAAATTCTGTCTTTTTTCTCGTGGAAATTGTCATACGTTAACTCATGCCAGGTATACATCGCCAGGAGCAGGGAGGCAGCGATGCCAATCGCTAATCCAAGCACAAGAATGATGGAGTAGAATTTATTTCGAATGATGTTTCGCCAGGAGATAACGAAATAGTGTTTTAACATGAGTTGAGCCTTAGGTAATTGCAAAATATGCTTTCTCTCTATGTAAAAATAGTGCCAGCGTAAGAAACTGCGTCTACAAACCTAATTCAAAACGTTTCCTTGAGGGCTGCGCCCGGTTGCGACCGGAATTGTCCGGTATCGCGCAACAATTTTTTATACTTTCGCCGAAACATGATATAAGTCATATCAATATTTACTGTCAATATATTAGGTTTGTCTATCACATGGAAGAATGCTATTTTATCCCTCATGAACTTACAACAACTGGAATATATTGTCGCGTTGGATATTCACCGTAATCATGTGAAGGCTGCCGAGCACTGTTATGTTACGCAACCTACGCTGAGTATGATGGTGAAGAAACTGGAAGGTGAATTGGGTGTAAAAATTTTCGACAAAAGTCAACCGCTTAAGCCAACGGCTTCGGGTGAACTGATTATTTCACGTGCGCGGCAAATTCTTCAGGAAATAAAAAACTTAAAGGAGTTTATCCGAAACGAAAAAGATTCTATTGAGGGCGAATTCCGACTGGGCGTAATTCCAACCTTGGCACCCTACCTGCTTCCCCGGTTTTTAAATGAGTTCCTTGAAAAACATCCTGGCACTTCCTTTACCGTCATGGAGCTTCAGACAAATGATATTATCCGGTACTTGAAAACGAACCGGCTGGATCTAGCCATACTCGTAACACCCATTGATGATAAAGAGATCCGGGAGATCCCGGTTTTTTATGAACCAATCTTATTGTATACCTCGGAGAATTTAAAGTATTATCAGCAGGATAAGATAAGTTTGAAGTCGCTTACGTATGATAATTTGCTGATGCTGGAAGAGGGACATTGTTTCCGGGGACAGGTAGAAAATCTTTGTTCGGCAAAGGGAAAGAAGATACATCATCAGCTCAATTACCAGAGTGGTTCGTTTGAAACCCTGAAAGCCATGGTGGATAACAATTACGGATACACTTTGATCCCGGAACTTTCCGTGAACGTAAAAAGCAAACATGTAAAACACTTTACATCACCGGAACCTGTCCGTGAGGTAAGTCTGGCGGTACATAATGGTTTTGTTAAGGAAATGCTGCTGATCAAGTTGCGCGATGCAATATTAAAATCAATCCCGCTCCATTTTAAAAAGAATGAGAAGTATATCCGGGTACGCTGGAATTAGGGGCGTTTTGATTTTTGTTTGACCTGGTATGTTTGCCCTGGAAATATCAGCGCCCTCAGGCGGGTGACGCTAAGGGGGCGTTAATGATGGCCCCGAATTGTTGGGCCTTTTGTTGTAAGTCTGTATACTGAGTTGCAACTCTCGTATAATACAGTAAATTCAGAAATATGATAGGATACATGGCCATTCTTATAAACTGAATTTATTTTGCTGGCTTCCATTTCCTGTCTTCCTCAACACTCTCCATAACACGGAACCTGGTGATCTTGTGGATCAATGACAAGGGCAGGGGCTTCGCCAGTGGAAACTGGATCGACCCTTTAGCTGTTTTGAATTCCGAAAGATCCTTCTCAAACGCTTTCACGGCAGATGGTGTAGGATAGAAACCGATATGATGTTTGAAGACAGCAAAGGTGACCAGTATTCTATGATAAGAGAAAGCGGGCATACTCCATTTAAGACTTTCCTTCGCGCCGGGCGCAGCGGCACGGATACAGGCCAGCATTTCGCGCAATTTCTCCTGAGCTTCCTTGGGGGCCGCCTTAATATATTCTGTAATACTTTCAGGTTTTGCTTCTTTTGAAGGCATCTTTTTTTTATTTATCAACAAGTTGGACTGTTAAACTTCCTTTCCAAGTTAGAATTTCGCATTGAAAGTTCGGGAATTCAGGAGCCGTATTATCTTCTCCGAATCAATTTTATCACGCTCTACCCGCAATATTCTATCACAATCCTCCAGGTCAAAATTTATCGAATGGGACGGCTATTATTTCTTTTTTGCTTTCGCTTTTTCTAAATTTTTCTTCACTCTGAATTTTACCATTTTGCCTATTAAGGCCAGGGGAAGAGGGCTGTCCATTGGAAATTTTACGGTGCTTTTGGCTCCCTCATAAGCTGAAAGCTCCTTTTTGAAGGCTTCAATTCCCCTTGGTGCGGGATAAAGTGCGATATGGTTTTTCCAGGCAGCAAAAGACACTAAATTACCATTGAGCGTAAAGGTCGGTATAGCATATTTGATGGTCTCTTCCGCTGCTGGCGCTGCCTTTCTGATCGCGGTCCTTACCGCTTCTAACATCTTCTGAATGTCTTTTGGAAAACCTGCGATGTATTCATCGATGTTTTCTGCCTGGATAGTTTTTATTGTCTTTGCCATATTTTTGGTTATTAATATTTAGTAGAATGATTCAAATCTACTGCATCGCTTTAAGATTGATGCTGTACGAAAACGACATTATGAGGGGTAGAATGCGACAAATCAACGCAGCACAAGTCCCATTCATAGGTCTCTAAACTATCGTCCACCTGAGCGAGCAGGTAGTTCTTGAAAACGTAGCTGTTCCCGTGACTAATTGTAATGAACAAAATAGAACGTATCGCCTAACAGGTCACCGCAGACACCTGGTGATGCGACACGTCATTCTTTGTTTTTATGTGGGTTATTTTTTCTTGAAGTTTACGATGTATTTTTCTTCCTTCCCGAACAACTATTTCAATAATTTCTTCAATGTCCTTTCTTGAAGTCCTGAAATTAACGATACAGCCCCTTAAGCAATATTTTTCAAATACAATGGCGTTCGATAAAAACACTTCACCACCTTTTTGCAACTCATTAAGTAACATTTCATTTAATTTGTTCAGATATGGTTCTTTAGGCTGATCGTTCCCAAACCCTGAGGGAACATACCTTACGGTGGTAATACTTAGGTTTTGTGTTATGGCCTCAAGCTCCGGGTGTTTTTTGGCTTCTTCGAACAACATTTTTGACATTTCTATATCTTCGTTAATCATTTTAAGATAGCCGGTTCTGCCAACATGTTGTAATGCCATCCATACTTTTAATGCTCTAAATCCCCGGGAATTTTGAAGACCGTATTCGTAATAATTTAGAGGTGGTTCGTCTTCCGTATTACTGAAGTTATAATAAACAGGATGTGCGCTGTAAGTGTCAAGCAGATGGCGTGGGTTTTTCACTAAAGTACAACCCACTTCCAGAGGACAGTAGAGCCATTTATGCGGGTCGAGCGCAATGGAGTCAGCTTCTTCAATGCCATCAAACAGTTTTTTAAGACTTGGAATAACAGCCGCCGGGATACCGTATGCGCCGTCTACATGAAACCATAGATCATATGTCTTGCAAAGCGTAGCTATTGCAGAGAGGTTATCTACAACTCCTGTACTAACATCTCCGGCAGTACCGACCACCATAAAGGGCTTTTTACCATTTTTTAAATCATCTTCAATGGTCCGCACTAAAATTTTATTATTCATTTTATTATCTGCATCGGTTGGTATCCAACGTATGGATTTTGAACCGTGTCCAAACAAAACAGCTGCCTTTTCAATCCATGTATGCGTTGTTTTTGAGCAATACGTTACCATATCACCGGTACTAGCTAAACCATCTTCCTTAAGGCTTTTAGGCGCTTTCGCTGTTCTTGCCGCTAAAAAAGCAGTAAAATTTGCCATGTTCCCACCACTCACTAATATTCCGCCATAAGTTGGAGAAACACCAATAAATTCTGCCAACCATTTTACGGTCTGCTTTTCAATCGCCGTTGCCATTGGGCTCAGAATATTTGCGCCAACATTTGGATTGACTGCGGCCGCTAACAAGTCCGCTAATGCACCGACAGGTGTTGCCGAAGAAGTGATATATCCTAAGAATTTTGGATGACCGTTTAGTAAGGAATGATCCAGTAATAAATCAGCAGCTTTAGAAACTAATTCAGAAACTGAAGTGCCAAGTTCTGGTAATGAAGCGGTACCTAAAATATTTTGTATTTCTTTAGGGGATTCTCTGCTGGTAACGGGTTTTTGGTCAATCGTATCAAGGAAATTTGAAACTCTATCGATCAATTGATAACCTGTTTTCCTGAACTCCTCTTTACTAATTTCGATTGGTGTTTCACGATGTTTTGTCATGGTGTTCATTTTTCTAATAATGTGTTACAACAACTCAATACTTTATTTTGAATTGAAAATTGTCATGGACGATGTCCCTCTCCAGTTCTGTCAAATCTAATTTTTCAATTTTTCTTCCAAGTCAGTTCATATTGAATTGAACTGATCGAAGGTGTCCTTAGTATTAGTTTATTATTCTTAAATTGATAACGTCTTTTTTGATTTTGTCCCATCCAATTTGGAAATGAACTCGCTTTAATAGCATGTATAATGATGTTTGAATCGGCCATTATCTTATAGGTTCCATAATAGGCTATTAATCCATTGTACGCAGGTATAATTTCATCGGCCGTACCTTGAAATGGATTTTCGCTATTAAATTTTTTAATTTCCTGATTTGTAATCTCAACCATCATATTTCCTTTTGCGTCGTATAAAAGTTGTCCCATTGGTTTTTCTCCGTATGGAAAACTGATCTTACCATCCTTTTGAATGGCGATACATTTAATTAAAGTCCACGTTCCAATAAAATTGCTTGAAATATCTTGATCATGTCTCTCCTGGCATGAAGCAAAAATGATATAAAGGAAAACAAATATTAAGAAGTAGCTTTTCATATATATATTTTAGTCGTCGCTTTCCGGGAGCGAGCGACCCATGCATAAACCTATTGGCAGCCGCTTTTATTTTTCTCGGACATGATAAAGTAGTTGAACAGTGCCACTGGAAAATGTCTTTGTTTCCATTAGCGTTAAGTAAACTCGTTGTCGTAAAATATCGACCATAGGTTTCCCTTTTCCAAGAACTACAGGAATAATCGACATTATTAATTCGTCAACAAGATTGAGGTTTAATAAGGACGACAACAGATTTGCCCCACCATAAACAGCAATATCTTTTCCAGCTTGTTTCTTAATGTCTACAACTAATGTATTAATGTCCCCTTTCAGCAAAGTGAAATGTTTGTCAACTGTATTAAGGGAGTTTGAAAAGACATAGTTCTTAACCCCACGAAAAGAAACATTTCCTGATTGCAAAAGCTTGTCGTATGAATTTCTTCCAAAAAGAAAAGTGTCAAATCGCTTCATGTGGCCGCCAAAGTCAAAGTCTTTGTCCATCACTATCCAGTCATGCTCGCCATTTGGGCCCTCTATGTATCCGGCTAAACTCATCGCGAAACCAGCAATTATTTTACGCATAATAATGAGGGATCTTCCATGGGGGAAGCTTACAATAGTTTTGTCCCTTGAAAAATATTTTTCGTTCTTCATCTTGTTTGAAGTTTTCAAAATCTTGTTCTGTGGCAAACTCTACAAGATGTATTTCATAAGGTCTGTCAATATGGTTTTCAATAAAAGAATTGTCACCAGGTCTCATCCTTAATAAAAGTCGGCCGGTTGCATTTTGAAATTATCGGAATTGCGATCCCCTCAAATTGATTGAAGATGTTTTCTTTTCCGGCAATAATGTAAATAAGCTGAGTTATATAAATCATTCGTTTATTTTATTTATCTGTCAATAGCTGCTGTGTCTGTTAATTTTGCCTCCTAGTTAGTAAAGTGTCATCCTTTAGAGTTTTTTTGTTTACGAAAATGGATCTTTACAAATTCCATCCACTGTCCGCGGAACGATGGGCAGTCACTCCTTAGATTTTTAGCTGTAAACTTGTCGTTACACTACTATTACCGAAACCTTGGCCAACATTAGAATCGAACCAACCTGTTGGAGTAAAATTATATCTGAAAGCCAGCCCGACCGACTTATGTCTAAATATTTTTTTACGAAAAGCAACACCATAGCTTAAATGGACAGTGTCAAAGTGGTAGTGTTTGGTTCTGTCTTCTGGATTCTCCTTTGGCTCTTCTGTTATTGTCGGAAATATTCCAATCCCAAGTCCATATGTTTGATCGAAGTAATCTATGACAGTGTTATTGCTGATGTTTTTTGTCTTTGTAAGGAGCAATCCAAAGACACCAGCCGGAGCTCCGATTTTCGTCATGAAAACTGAATCCTTTAACGAGTATTCAAACTCTTTTGTGTTCTGTGGGATAAATAAGCTAATAATACAATCAACCCTAAAACGAAGCTTTGGATTATCAATAAGGGCTAAGTGAATTCCAAAGTTTGGGCTTACACCAACTTTACTGGACAGCTTGCCGACTGGAATCCAGATACCTGCTTCTAGCTTGACAAACCCACGATCCTCAATTCTTTTTTCATTTTGGTCAATTAAAGAGTCAGGCTTTGGATTCGATTCATATATAGAAGTACGCTCTTCACCTACCCAGGTGCCGTCTGGGTTCTGGAGTGTCAGAACCTCTGACAGTAACGGAGGAAGTCTGTCACCATCGGTATCATCAGTATATTGACTAAGAATGCAAGTAACATACTTGCCCCTAACTTGTCCTGACACATAATAAACAACTAAAATATTGCTACCCCCCATCACTAATTTTGGCATTTGAATCTTGAATCTTGCTCGCAGAGCCTTTGCTTCTTGCCCCTCGAACTTCAGCGTTATCCAACGTTGTTCCTTTAAGTCTACTAAATTCTTGTTCTTGGCCATTTCAAATTGAGTGTCTCTATACTCCTCAGCCTGCTTTAGGTTGTCGAATATTGCCCAGCTCATTTGTCCTGAGTCGGGGCATTGAATATTGTGTGGCGACATCCATCTACACACGGGTTCGAGTTTAATGGTTCGCCCCACAAAGTCTATTGAATCTATTTCCAATTTTGTATAGACAAATGGGGGAACGCTATTTGTAAGGTGTGACTTGACAAAGTCCCTTTCAAGTCCGATGTCTCTTGTTTTTAGTCTTATGAACCCAACTACTGTTGATTTATTTTCTGCTCCAGGAATTAGGTAATAATTGAGGTGGGCAGTCACTCCGTTCTTCTCTTCAGTCATTGTCAAAACTTTTAAGTTTAGAACTGAATCGGTTGTTAATTGTCCCGCTTTAATGGAGTATTTTTTTTTAATTTTTCTTATTCCTTTTTCATTTAGTCCGTTGTCGACTTGCTGAATAAATATCTCGTAGCCCTCAGCTTCAAAAAAGTCAGCGCTTGTTTGCTTTATGCCGTGAAAGTTTCTGAACCTGTTTTCGTCTTGCGCAAATAGTCCGTAACTTAAAATTGTCGTAAGAGTGAGGATTGTTAGTCTCATCTATTTTTAAAAATTGTTGCGCCCAACGACCCGTGTATAAGTAGTAGCCTGCACGACTTGTGCGCTATTATCAGCCGTTGCCAAAACCAAGTTAGTAAAATGTTATTAAAATTCAGGTGAAAGCCGCTATTGCTCTTAGGTTTAACCATAGAATCATATGCACATTGTTGCCGGCTGTGCAAGGTATAAGGTAGAATTACAAAAATGAAAAGAGCAAATTCTGTAATTACAAATTTAAAACCATTCAAATAGTTATGATCGCGAATTTTTTTGATTAGCATCTTTTTGCCTTATTTCAACACTAAAATGGACAACTAATATTTATCTGACAACTACCTTAACGAATGCAGGCCATACTTATACATACCGTTGGCAAACTGCGTTTCTCTCAATCGTCAGTTTATTGTCTGTCAAAATCAACTTGTTACTTGCTTTAATTGGAGAGTATTCTGCTGTCCATAACTGCAATCCAGCAATGCAAAATTTTCAATATTAGTTGTTTAATCTCGAATATGTTATTCTGTTTCTCATTGTGTATGGTCTGTCCGCATGGTTAATACAAAGTTGGGCTAAAAAGCGTTTGCCGACTTGGAGGGCTTGGTAAAACTTGTTCCCCGCCGCGGCGGGAATGACGAAGGAACCTGTCTGCCGGCAGACAGGTGCCAAGCCCGACCTGCTGCAAAACTGTCCCGCTAACCCGAACGTGTTTTGAAATTAATACTTTTTAACTACTCGAAAACTAGGCAAATGATTTTTAGCTTTTGTTGGCAGTAGTAAGGTCATTCTCCTCACTTCATTCGTAGCCGTGTCTTTCGTCACTCGTTAATGTTACACAAATCTTTTTAATTCAGTCGTGCGGTGGGGCATTTTTCATTGCCTACTTTCTCCACTTACTGCACTGAGCACACTCTTTGACTGGCTTTGGATGAGGGTTGCATGTGCGGCCAGGCAATGTGTGTGCGATTTCGTAGCTGTCATTTCACAAGGTCTTACACACTTTTGTTTTATAAGGAACATTCATGACAGTAATCACGGCTTCAAAAATTGTATTCGAATCCAAACCGGACAGCCATCGGTGGTTGAAACCTCACGGGTTGGCCATAAGTCGGATTAGGGGAGTAAACATCATTTTGACTTTCATCGTAGCGATGCAAGGTTTTTAACTGTACTTGATCCACTACTTTTTGCGGGGTGCCTACATGGAATATATCCATAGAAAAGCGAGCTGGAAACTTCTGTGGTTTGTATGTTAGCCTGAAATTCAAATCCAAAATGGTTGGAAGATGCCCTGCAGTGCCTCTTTTGCTCAAGAGGTCCCAGCCGCTTATCTTATTCTGGATATATTGGTTCAATCGTGTTCCGTTTGAAATATTCAAAAAGGTACCCATCGAAAATCCGTTCTTGAATCTATAAAAAGCATTTAATTTTAAAACATGCGTCCTGTTATTAGGCATTAGTCCGGTTGTATTTGCTTTGAGGCTATCAACCGTAGTCTGAGCACCAAAGGAAGCCTGACCGCCAGGATTATAGTTTCTGTTCTCTTGATTATAAAAGCCGGTAATATTTCCATAGTTTCTGGACAACACATAGTAGAATCCGTAAGTAAAGTTTCCCTTAGACTTTGTAAGCCCCAATTCCAAGGCGGCATATTCTTGTTTTACTTTTGGCAAAAAAATCATTTGCCCTTTGCCAGGGTTTCCTGAATACTCTGTATTGGTACTGTCGACCCCTAACATAAAGGCATCTCTTAGCGATTTAAACAGCACTCTGGAAGTGAAGGTCAATCCCTTCCCCAATTGTTGCTGGTATTGCATTGAGATTTGATCGGCATAATTTGCGTTGAAAATGTACTTATTATACTGGAAGCGTTGGGTGGTGTAAGGAATTAGTTGATCAAGTGTATCCGTGGGGGATGCTCCTGAAGAACGAGGATCGGTATCGTATAAAGTAATCAAAGCTTCATTAGCTGGGGAATAATAGTAACAGAAATTAAGAGGAATAAATTGATAGACTCTACAATAGTGAATACTTAGTTTTTTTGTTTCTTCTTTATTGAGAAACCAATTAATCCCTAATCGTGGCTGCCATTGGTTGTCAAATGATTGTAAAACCGTTGACTTGTCGTATAGCCGCTGCATTTCCCAGCGGATTCCAACCGTTACGGATAATGATTTTGAAACTTGCCAATCGTGTTGATAAAAAGCAGCCGCGTATCTTGAGTGCAAGTCGAGGTTTGACTTAAAATCAAAAACAAAGTAGTAATCAGGCGCATACTGATAAATATATCCCGGGTCAGTAATTGCAAGTGTTCCTGTAGTGGAATTAAATTCAAATTCTCCGCCAACTTTAAAAGTGTGCAAGTTTTCTGTATGAGTAAGCGAGAACTTGGCCGATTGCTTGGTTATATCAAAGTTCTCTCTATAACCATAACCTCCAGATGCTATACTTGTGTTGATGTCAATGAAACTTGGCTCTGATTCGCCTTTCTCTGTAGCCCCTGAAAGGTCTGATGACCGGTTGTAAGCACTGATTGAAAAATCAATAATTGTTCTATCAGAAATTTGCGATGCCCCTTTCAGGGAAATATTGACTCCTCCATTCTTTGTTTTTGCACGTAAGATGTCGCTGTTGGCAATACTGTCTGGAACCACTTGAGAATTTCCTACAGCATTGGCAATAGGAGTTGAAGTTGTAGGATCACCAATCAATGTAAAATCAAGATTGGTATTGCTTGAAATTCTCCAGTTTAATTTGGCGGCAAATAATTGAGAAATGGTTTGGTCGGGGAAAAAACCATGCCCCTTAATTTCTGTATCGTGTTGAGTTTTATAAGATGAGTAGGCAACAAAGTACCAAAGCTTGTCTTTTATCAAAGGGCCGCCAAAATTGAAACCTGCATCATAGTTTGAGGTTTTCTTTATGGCCGCCCCAGTTGCACCACTACTTGGTACCCCGTTTAAAAAGCTTCCTGAATAGTATCCAAAAACCTGTCCTTGAAAATGGTTGCTGCCGGACTTTGTCACTACATCAACTATCCCACCGAGCGCCCTTCCAAATTCAGCACTGTATCCCGACTCTTTTATTTTTACCTCTTTAATAAAATTGTAGGGTACAAAAGATGAATTGTTAAATGTTGGAGAGATTTGAGAGCTAAAGTTGTCCGTAACATTTATTCCATCTAGGTAAAACATGTTTTCACCACCAGTGGAGCCGTTCACATTAAGGCCATCACCATAATAAGAAGTATTAATCTGTGGTAGGAGAGTTATGGCATTTTTGTAATCCCTATCTACAGGAAGGAAATCCATCGTTTCCTTTTGAAGTGACTGGCTGATTTCTCCGCTTCTTGATAGGACCTGGCTGTTGGAGATAATCACTACTTCACCCAATTCGGTTTGCCCTGCTTCCATCTTTATGGTTCCGAGATTTGTTTCAGATCCCAGGTTGACATCAATATCATGGACTTCTGAAATTTTATAGGACACATGTGTGATGCGCAAGGTGTATTTACCGATAGCAATGTTGTGGAAATAGAATCTTCCGCGGGTATCTGTTGAAGTTCCTATATTGTTTAGTGAGGCGGAACCTGACAAAACTACATTGGCTTCTGAAACAGGTGAACCATCTGGTGAAACCAAACGCCCAACCACCGTGCCTGTAGTAACCTGGCTAAAACAAGTCCCGCTGAAAATGATTAGCAGAATAATGGGCAATGCAATATTTTTTTTCATAGCATTACATTGGAAGGTTCAGTCGCTTTAGAATTTTTTTGTAACGTGAATCGGCACGGAGTTTATCAAAGAAAAAATACTCTTTTCCAAGAAGTAGGTCTAAATATTGTTTTTGATCCAATGCACGTTCCATCCATTTAAAAGCCTGATCTTTATCATTGCGGTACGCATAACACATGGCAATAATAGGGGCCATCGTTGCTTCCTTAGATTCAGCCCACTTCAGTATTTCATCAGACTCTTTTTTGCGACCTAACGCAAAATATACCATGGATGAACTAATGCGGCATACGTCACAATTTTCTGTGCTTTTATTAACAAGGCGTTCTAGAGCCTCTAGAGGGTTTCCTTTTTGAAGTGAGATCCACCCCATATCATTAAGTATACCTGTGTTTTTTGGCGCCAGTTCATGTGCCATGTTTAATTCCTTCTCAGCCTCAGTTAATTTATTTTGAAATTGTAGCCAAATTCCAAGTCCCGTATGGGCTTCAGCATTTATAGGATCTAACTCAATCATTTTTCGGGAGATCATTTCAGCGTCATGAATTTTTCCAATCATTGCATTTAATATGCTTGAGGATATTAAAACTTGAAGGTTATTTGGGTCACTTTCCAGGCAACGCCTAATTTCTTCGCTTGCTTGTTCAAATTTGAGATCGGCCGCATAATGAATATATGCCATGGCACTAATTGCTTCCACTTCATTTGGATCAATGTTTAAGGCGTGTTGAATAACTTCCCTTAAATTTTCCATCCGCCTTTGAGATGAAGTGGAATCATTCATTCCAAAAAATGACCATGCTTTTCCTACCCAGGCCTTTGCATATAATGAATCAATTTGTAGGGCAGCTTCAAATGCTTGACCTGCTTTTGCATACTCGACACGATTTTGGTGGTAATTCCCTAACAAGTAAAATTTATATGCCTCAGGGCTTATGGTGTTGTACTTGGGCCCATTACTGTCGTTCAACAATTTAAGTTTCAAGGAGTTCACCACCGCTGCCGCAATCTCGTCCTGGATTTTGAAAATATCCTTCACTTCGCGATCGTATGTTTCAGAAAAAAGGTGTGTCCCATCAGAGGCTTTGATCAGCTGGGCGGAGATCCGGATTGTGTTATTTGATTTTCGTACGCTTCCTTCAAGGATGTGCGAGACATTCAGTTCCTGACCAATCATGCGTATATCTTTTTTCTTCCCCTTATAGGCAAATGATGATGTCCGTGCAATTACTTTCAGGTCAGGCACCTTGGCCAACACGTTCAATAATTCCTCGCTCAATCCATCAGAAAAGTATTCCTGATCGTGGTTAGGACTCATGTCATCAAAAGGAAGCACGGCAATGGATTTATCAAGGTCCTCAATCTCGCCATTTATTGGAAACAGTCTTGGATATAAAAAGTATCCACCTACTATCAATACAATGGAGAAAACTACTGCGATAGGATATCTTTTTCTCCTTGTTTCTTCACTGGTTAGATATTGGGTAATTACTTTGCTCTGCATTTGGACCACAGGATTCTTCAGAGTGGAAACTATGTCTTTGATGGCATTGGCCACCTTATTTACCTGATCACGATAGAAGGTCTTGTTTAGGTTGTCTTGCGGATGATCTTCATGAGTACTCAGTGGTCTGTTCACCCCTGGGGATCTAAAAATAAATTCAATCGCCCTTAGAGCTCCACCCAATTCATTTTCAAGAAGTACCTTGTCGGCCGCATCTAGGTCATGAATTTTTATTGGAAGAATCCTGCTCGCCACATTTCCATTACTTAGTTTAATGTCCCTTCCAAACTGATCTACCTTTGCTAATTTGTTAAACGCACAAAACTCTTGCTGCCAAGCAAAGCTTTTGGTATCACAATATGTCTGCGAGATAATAGGAATGAAGATTAGGCATTTCAATTTGCCTTCTAGACTTTTGTCCACGTTATGAGTTTCGAGCAGGCCATCGTGAGGGTTCGTGTCGAAGTAAACGGAAACAGAATCTTTAATCGTTGCTGCTAATTCCTCCTGTAATGCCTTCACAAACTCTGTTACCCAGCCAGATCGGTTATCGTTGTGGCGATAAGAGATGAAGATGTCATATTCAAAGTTAGAGATGAGGGAAGACATTATTTAAAGATAAGAAATGTACCTATTTTATTGAAGAGGCTCCATTGTAAGGGTGAGTTCGATGTCAAAGTACGAAAAATTTTCCTCTGACTCTCGTGTGGTTGGGATTTGGCTCTTGCCATAGCTTTGGTGTCGCGGTGGATTTGCGCGGTTATGGCATGTGTCAAATGCGCGGGGAAATTCGGAGGAGAATCTTTTTAAAAATGCGAAGGGTCGGCTGTATTTATTTTTGTCCAACGTTACTGACGAAATTTAACAGCACGCACTTTAAGAACCTACAATACAGCATATGTTTTATAGCTTTTGTTATGCACAGGCATGGCATGCAGTAATCTTATTTGAAAAAGTCAATCGCAATCTTGTTAATAAGGTCAGGCTTCTCAGTGAAAACTTCATGTGATGTATTCGGCAAAACACAAAATTGACTGCCCTTAATGAGTCTGTGCATTTCCAATCCATGTTCTACTATAATGTCATCCCTGTCACCAAGCACTATCATTACTGGAATGTTGATTCGTCCATAAATTGAATCGGAAAAATATGACTCTTTTTGATAAACCATAGCATTTGCATCAGTCATGAATTTTTTCCAATCTTTTCCAGGACGCAAAGTCGTATATCGTTCAATCAATTCTTTATTTTTCCTTTCAAAGTAGTCCATTGTCATTGGGTACACCGAGTCAATGGGAATGTCCGGTGGAATGGCGCGCCTTATTCCGTTGTTGGCCCCAACAGCAATTACTTTTCTAATCTTGTCTGGCCTCTTTTCAGCTAAAAGAATTCCCATAATGCCTCCGTCACTCCAACCCATTACATAGGCACTATCAAATTTCAGTGAATCAATTAGTCGAGACGTGAATTCCAACAATACTCCGTAGGTCAAGGTGTCGGCTTGCTCAGACCTGCCTTGTCCGGGCGTGTCGGGCGCGATAACTCTATAGTGTTTGGCAAGGCCGGGAATACAATTCTCAAAATCTTTAATGCTTCTGTCAAGTCCCCCACCGGAAAGCAATATCAGGGGAGTGCCCTGTCCGTATTCTTCATAGTAAATCTTTTTATTGAAGACGCTCAACTGTTTGCCGTCATTTGATCCATATTCAATCTTGTCCGTAGAAGTGTTGCAACTTGTCCAAAGTAGCGAAACTAAAATAAGTCCGATTGCTATTTTCATGTCTCTATTTTCTGGTGGAGAATTTGTCCGCCATGCTTGTGCCTAACGTTTGACTATAAGCCGTTTGCTTTACCAAAATAAAAATAAACAAAAGAAAGCAAATGGATTATAGACTTTGTTAGTGGCTGCCCTTCTTTCAACAATCTATTTTGGGTACTCTAAATTTCCTTTTGCAAGGGATATGCATTGCTGAAGTTTTAGTTTATTTCTTAATCCAGAGGAATAAACTTTCCTTCACTTATCTGACCATCTTTTACGGTGTAAAGCGTAATTCCTGATCGCATTTCAATAGATCCTTCTCCGCCATTGCCAACTACAGCTGCGGCTTGTTCGAAGCGGGTCTTTTGTCCGGTGGACTCAAAGTTGAAAACCTGTCGGGAATGGAAATGACCGGCCAATGAAATCGGATAGGGGTGAGTCTGCAGAATCTCTAACAATTCTTGCGCATTGGAAACCACATGGCGGTAATGCAACTTCCCTTTTTGTCTTTCCAAGGAACGGCCGGGTCCTTCTTCTTCAAAGTTGGAAAGGCTCATGCCTCCGGAAAACATGGGCATGTGTGCAAAGGTGATAACCGGAACAGTTGAGGGCACTACAGCTAAATCTTTTTTCAACCATTCTACTTGTACAGAATCAACATGTCCATAATACCAAAGATCTTCAAAGTCAATATCATCTAAAGCAATGAAGTGAATGCCACCGTAGTTGAATGAATAGTAATTCGGCCCCAGGTAGTGACGAAACATTTTCTTTCCATACAGAGGATTCTTTTTGCTTACCAAAGACGACTGTCGTTCAATACCAAAGTTTTCGTGATTACCCGCGGTACTCCACACGGGCATGGTAAATTTTTTAGTTTCACGTACATACATTTCATACAAAGGAGTTGCTTCACTTTCCGGTATGCGCAAAGCATCTTTGATCAGATCTCCGGTCACTAATACGAATTCGGGTTTGAGTGAATCAGATAATGTCTTCAAACGTTGAGTACGATTCAAGCTCGCTTCACTGAGATGTGTGTCGGAAGCATGAATGAATTTGAATTCGGCAGGAATAGTAATTTTAGTAAGAGGAAAATCCCATGTGCCATGAGTAGCATCACTTGTCTTTAGATAGTAGGATTTGCTGGCCTTATAACCATCAGGTACGCTGATGAAAACAAACCCATATCCCTTCGCATCGAGTTGGTAATGCCCGTCAGCATAAGTCTGCACGACATCAAACTGATCTGAAATGGCAACACCCTTGATGCCTTCCTCACCCTTGTCTTTTATCCCATTGTTATTTTTATCGTGGAAAACATAACCAGACATGGGTATTGCGGAAACGGATCGTGAGCAAAATACAGCGAGAATAATAAGCGTAAATCGGTTCATAAGAATTGACGTTTAATTAATATGCTTAATCTGGAATTGGTTTCAATTCGTTCCTCCAGATTCGGGGGATAAACGCAGATCAACGGCAGTTATAATACGCGAAAATGACCATAATTTGCAGGGCTGATGAGTAGGAGTCCGGTATATTTTTATGAAAGTCACTCGGCCCGCTATAGCATATACTGGCCTTGCCGCTAACGTTATGTATAAGCCGTTGCGGGTTTAAGATTACTAAATTGTCACACGTTACAAAACATTTTAAGCTGATAAAACTTTCAACTTAAACCAAGCCCGCAATGGATTATACATTTGTTGGCGGTTCGTGCTTTTTGCACCCACTCTCACGGTAACTCCTTCCAGTTTATTCTTTTGTCATTTAATAAGTCCGTCAAATAGTCAACGTTAGAACTTACCAAAGTCCCGTAGTCAACAGCGCTAGGTAAATCAATTTCAAAAAGGTAATCGCATTCCTTTTTCAGTAGATCATATCTTGTCTTTCCCTTGATTTTTCCTAAGTCCAAGAAGTCGGGTGGTTGTCGGTTTATTTGTAAAAGGGTCACACCATTCGGCATTTCATTTTTTACTTCGTCATACTCATTTGTCCCAATTACAAAGTCATACTTTAATTGTCGGGCATGAACAGTCCTTTGCAGATTGTCAGAAATGGGAAGTTGAAATTTAGTCCACGTGTTGCTATTCTTTAATTCATAGCCATGAACCCAAATGAACTTATGACTGTCTCGAATTATGTGATCGATAAACTTATTTGAAGCAAAGTCCAATATAATCTGGTATGTCCCAGGATAAATTTCTTTGATTGTATTTATATTGTCTCTAAATGAGTTCTCCATCTTGTCTTAAAGCATGACCGCCAACGCTTATGTATGTGGCGTTGCGGGATTGGAGGGCAAATGAAGGAGGTACGACTGATTTTGCCCGACTACTCCGTAACTGTCCCACTCACCGAACACTGTTTGATAACCAAAGTACAAATTTACACCGCGCCCCGCAATGACACATACATGTTTTGTTGCCGGCCGTTTAATTTCTCTCAAGTATTATTGGGTCCAACTTTGGATTCCAATAAAATATGTCAGACTCAAATCTATTTTTGGTTTTGATCACTTCAATTACTCCGCTCTCAAATAGTTTTTTATAATCTTCCCTTTTTAGTTTTTCCATTTTCTCCAATTTTTCTTCGTCAAACCCACTAAAAAGTCCTCCGGTTACTGTGTAAGATGTAAGAGACACAAACTCAATCATAGTTTTCTCTTCTTCAATTTTGTAGATTTTAACTTTAGCCATTAAGTCGTGGCCGTCACTGTCAAATTCGAGGAAGAATAAACTGTCAGCCATATTTGATTTAATACTGTCGCTCAGGCCCCGGGCGGGTTCCATTCTGTTTGTGAATATTTCTTGCTTAGCGAGGTCAATTATGTATGACTCTCCAATTTGCAAATCGGTCTTAACTTCTTTTCTTGGTAAAGTAGTCGCAACAAACGCGAATAATGAAATACCTATGATTAAAATTGGCGCAGTTCGAAAATTGTGCTCGTAGTTGGTATCAATCTTTCTTTTAAAATGTAGATACGAAATTGGTAAAATAAGTAAAGTGACCAAGTCGGTATAATCAACTACTCGACTAAACTCTGTCCCAAGGGTGTGATTTGTCCAATTAATTAAATCTGTCGAAAGTGGAGTTTTCCAAACAGCAAAAATTAAAATTGTCAGTAGATAGACCTTGAGTTCATGTCTAACGAAGAATGTACTCCAGAAGAATGGAAAAATAAACAGTCCGGCTATGTCGGATAGCTTACCTGTCACGAAACCTCCAAACTGATATTTCAGTATCAAGTCATTAATCAGCAGACTGAATAGTCCCCAGATGAAAAACTTGTCTGTTAATAATGATAGTCTACTCTTCATATTAAATGGCCGGCAACGCTAGTCTATAAAACGTATGCGTGTAAATACCAGCATCTTTGTCCACGTTGCAAACGAAATTTAATAGCACGTACTTTAAGAACCTACAATACAGCATATGTTTTATAGACATTGTTGTGGGCTGGTTTTTTTACCGCTGCTCTAAATAGGTAACATATCCGTCAACAAAACTTTGTACCAAGTCCTGGTCAATGTCGTGTTCTTTTAAATTGTCTTTGTCCACGTTGTTGAGTTCATTCCAATTGTCTTTAAGTTTCTCCCACGTGGATTTTACCTCAAGTAAGTCCGCTTCCGTGAATTCGAAAGTTTGTTCGTCCAAAATTGTCAAGATGTGATTTTGCACCTCGTAACTATTGTTGTCAAACAGAATGTTAAATAGTTCTTTTAATTTTAATCTACAGTCCAGTTTTTCCAAGGCATACACCAATGTCCCCGTGTACCCTTTGTTCTCCTTCTTGTTTATTGAGTTCAATATTGGTTCAAGAGCATCATTGAATTCATTGTCACGAAATGTAAGTGCAACTGCGTTCCTTACTTCAGAATTAGTTTGGTCAAGGAGTCCAAGTAAATAGTCAATATTCTCTTGTCCTCCGATTTCAAATAGTCGGTTTGCTGATGCTTTCATCTTGTCCCAGTCGCTCGAGAAGATGTCATTTTTTAATTTTTCTATTTCTTGCACTACTCTCAATTTAAAAAACTTGCCCACAACAATAATGTGTTTTATTGGAAATCCAGACAAAAAAATAAGGGTTTGGCAGGAGATTAACAATGTAATGTGGGAATAGATTGGTGATGATCTTTCAGGATTTCTTATAAAACGAAGTTGA
>Ga0184629_10000281_pt1 | contig 22690 bp, 23 predicted proteins | sample PLM4_32_b1_FD_133158 | JGI IMG/M metagenome (GOLD analysis project Ga0184629, IMG submission 133158) | Groundwater sediment microbial communities from an aquifer in East River, Colorado, USA - PLM4_32_b1 | ecosystem: Environmental > Terrestrial > Soil > Riparian zone | place: USA: East River...
CAACACGACGCCTGCGCCTGCGCCCATGACGAATCCGTCGCGGCCCTTGTCATAGGGGCGCGAAGCCCTTTCAGGCGTATCGTTGAAACCGGTCGAAAGCGCACGGCACGCGACGAAACCTGCGATGCCGATCCGGCAGATCGCGGCCTCGGTGCCGCCCGCCAGCATCACGTCGGCGTCGTCGAGCGCGATCAGTCGCGCCGCGTCGCCGATGGCGTGCGCGCCCGTCGAGCACGCGGTGACGACGGAGTGATTGGGTCCCTTGTAGCCGAAGCGGATCGAGACATAGCCGGACGCGAGATTGATCAGCCGTCCGGGGATGAAGAATGGCGAAAGTTTTCGCGGCCCTTTTTCATGCAAAAGGAGGGCGGCCTGCTCGATACCGTCCAGCCCGCCAATGCCCGAACCGATCAAGACGCCGGCGCGCTCGCGCTCCTCCTCCGTCTTCGGTTCGTAACCCGCATCCGTGACCGCCTGGCTCGCCGCCGTGAGCGCGTAGATGATGAAATCATCCACGCGACGCTGCTCTTTCGGATCGACCCATTGGTCTGGACTGAATGTGCCATCGGCGCCGTCGCCCCTGGGCACGTCGCAGGCGATCCGGCACGGCAGATCGTCAACCTTGAACCTGGTGATGGGACCAGCACCCGACGTACCGGCGATCAACCGCGACCACGTGGTATCGACGCCACAACCCAGCGGCGTGATTAATCCCAGTCCTGTGATGGCGACGCGTCGCATGCCGTTCATGGCACGCTAGGGGCGGTTCGTCGCACGAGCGATCCGCCGCTAACTCTGAGCCTTGTCGATGAACTTGATGGCGTCACCGACGGTAACGATCGATTCGGCGGCGTCATCGGGAATTTCGATGCCGAACTCCTCTTCGAAGGCCATGACCAGTTCGACAGTGTCCAGGCTGTCGGCGCCGAGGTCTTCGATGAAGCTCGCGCCGTCGTTTACCTTTTCCGCATCGACATTCAGGTGTTCGACCACGATCTTCTTCACGCGCTCAGCGACGTCGCTCATTTCTTCTTAGCCTCTTGATCTTTCATGTCGTTCAGCAAGCCATGATTTTACAGGCTTCCGCCCGCATTTCGAGCGGCACCGGTCAAGCCAGGGCTGCAAGGTCGCGCTTGGTAACACAAACTCCGGTGTCTCGCCAATTTTTCAAATCGAGCTTTCAAGCCAAAGCTTTATAGCATCGCCATGCCGCCATTGACGTGCAGCGTGTGCCCCGTCACATAGGCTGCTTCGTCGCTCGCCAGGTAGACGACAGCGGCCGCCACATCGCGCGAATCGCCGAGCCGGCCGGCCGGGACACGGGCCAACAGCGCGGTCTTTTGCTCATCCGTCAGGGCGTCGGTCATGGCAGTGGCGATGAACCCCGGGGCGACCGTGTTGACGGTGATATTCCGCGACGCCACCTCGGCTGCCAGCGACTTCGTCATGCCGATAAGCCCAGCTTTCGCCGCGGCATAGTTGCCCTGCCCCGGGTTCCCCGTCACGCCAACAATCGAGGTGATGGAGATGATTCGTCCCCAGCGCTTCTTCATCATCCCCCTCAAAACCGCCCGCGATAGCCGGAACGCGGCCGAGAGATTGACCGCAATGACCTGGTCCCACTCCTCGTCCTTCATCCGCATGAAGAGGTTGTCGCGGGTGATACCGGCGTTGTTGATCAGGATGTCGATGGGGGCGCCCGCAGCGGCCTCGGCTTTTTTCACGAGTTCGTCAACGGCCGCCTTGTCGGCAAGATCACAGGCGCAAACTAGAACGCGTTCGCCCAGCGCCGACTGGAGCGCTTCCAGCGCCGGCATCCGCGTGCCGGACAGGACGACCCGTGCCCCTTGGCCGTGGAGCGCCCCTGCTATAGCTCCGCCAATGCCACCGGAAGCGCCGGTCACCAGCGCCGTCTTGCCGCTCAAATCGAACATCGTTCTTCGCTCTGGCTCATGCGTTGTCACAAAGTCTTGGCGAAAGCCTCTATATCGGCAGGCGAATCCAGCGTCACCGGCTCCAGATCCTTGTCGATGCGCTTGACCATGCCGGTGAGCACTTTGTTGCCGCCCATCTCCACGGTCATCGCCGCACCGAGCGCGCGGAACCCCGCGACCGACTCGCGCCAGCGCACGCGGGCCGTGAGTTGCTCGACGAGCAGACTGCGGATCCGGTCGGGATCGCCGACTTCGGCCGCGGTCACGTTCGACACAAGCGGCACGACCGTGGGCCGGATCGTGATGCGTGCGAGTGCCTCGCGCATCTTCTCGGCCGCGGGCTTCAGCAGAGGCGAGTGGTTGGGCGTGCTCACATTGAGCGGGATCGCGCGCTTCGCCCCCTTCTTCTTGGCGATCTCGCTCGCCTTCTCGACCGCTTTGGTCGCGCCGGAGATCACGATCTGCCCCGGAGCGTTGTCATTGGCGACCACCACCACGCCGATGTCGGATGCTTCCTTGCAGGCCTCTTCGACGAGAGTCATCTCGATACCCAGAAGCGCGCTCATGGCGCCCTCGCCGACCGGCGAGGCCTCCTGCATTGCGCGTCCGCGAGTCCGCAACAGCCGCGCGGTGTCGGATAGGCTGAAGGCGCCCGCCGCGCACAGCGCCGCGTACTCGCCGGCCGAGTGGCCGGCCACAAGCCGCGCATGCTTGGAGAGCTGAAGCGCGCCGCTCTTCTCGAGTGCGCGGAGCGCGGCAATCGAGGCCGTCATCACCGCGGGCTGGGTGTTCTCGGTCAGCGCCAGCTCGCTCTCCGGCCCCTCCCACATGAGCTTGGACAGCCGCTGGTTCAGCGCATCGTCGACTTCCTCGAAGACCTCGCGCGCGGCCGCGAACGCTTCGGCCAAGGCCTTGCCCATGCCGATGGATTGACTGCCCTGTCCCGGGAAGATGAAGGCTCTCATATGTGCCCCTTAAATTGGCAGGTGCCCTGACGCAAGATGGGGGAAGGGTTCGGAAGGGGGCTCAGATGGACTTACCGGGCGCAAGCTATTTCTTCACGCTGGCTCAGATTGGCATCACGTTCTCGGGTTTCGCGGCTTTGCTGATGGCGCTGCGCCAGATGCGCGGTTCGGAGATGTCCAAATTTCAGCTGTGGGTAACGCGAGCGTACGTTCAGGCCGGACTGGTGACGGCGATGAACGCGATGTTGTCACCGCTAATTTATGGGCTCGGCTTCACGCTCGACCTGACGTGGCAAATGGCGAGCGTCTTTGTCGCCGTACAATCGCTTGTCCTGCTCGCCATGGTGCCGCGGCAATGGCGAGAGGTCACCCACCGCCCGCTGGACATGCGGGTCAAGGTCCATATCGGCTTCGGTACTGTCATCAATGCCCTGCTGCTGATGAACGCCATCGGCTGGCCGTTTCAGCCGACAGGCGGGCTCGTGATGCTCGCGATCTCCTGGAACCTGTTCGCGTTCTTCGCGCAGTTCGCGCGTTCTATCGACTTCTTCTTCGAAGAGGCTGAGCAGTAATCGTTTTTGCGGTTTCAAGATGCGAAGGCGAGGCGCTTGAAACGACCGAGCGCGAAAACGAGCACGGCCGCGACTGCCATCGATGCGGCGAGGATCGTCAAGCCGACGGCATAGCTGCCGGTCTCCTCCCTCGCCCAACCCATCACGTAGGGCCCGGCAAAGCCGCCGAGATTGCCAACCGCATTGATGAGCGCGATACCGCCCGCGGCGGCCGTGCCGGCGAGGAACGTGGGCGGGATCGCCCAGAACGGGGCAAGAGTCGCGCAAACACCAACAGCGACGAGCGTGAGCGCCACAAGCACGACACCTTGCTCGGTGATGGCCGCGGCGAGCGCAAAACCGAACATACCGAACAGACTGGCAAGCGCGACGTGCCACACACGCTCGCCCGTCGCATCACTGTGCCGTCCCCAAGCGATCATCGATACGGCCGCCAAGGCGTAAGGCAGAGCCACGAGCACGCTGGTCGCGCCGGTGGAGAAACCCATCGACTGGAAGATCAGCGGAAGCCAGATCGTGATCCCATAAAGGCCTACGACGATAAAAAAGTAGATCGCGCAGAGGAGGAGTACGCGTGCATCGCCAAGCGCACTCCAGAGACCGTGAACATGCTCATGGCCTCCGCTGCGTTCGCGCGCGAGCTCGGCTTCGATCGTCGCGCGCTCGCTTTCGGATAACCACTTGGCGGCGCGCGGACCGTCGGGAAGGTAAAAGAAGACTGCGATCGCCAGGACCAGTGCCGGCAAGGCCTCGACGAGGAAAAGCCATTGCCAGCCATGCAGACCCAGCAAGCCATCCAGCTCGAGAAGCAGGCCCGACACGGGGCCACCGATGACGTTGGTCATCGGAATGGCGATGAAGTAGGAGGCGGTATAACGCGCGCGCAGGGCTGGCGGGAACCACAGCGAGAGGTAGAAGATCATCCCCGGCGTAAAGCCGGCTTCAGCCAAGCCCAGCAGGAACCGCAGTACGTAGAACGCCATCGGCGTCTCGACGAATGCGTTCGCCGCCGAGATCACGCCCCACGTGGCCATGATCCGGCAGATCCATCGCCTGGCGCCTACTCGCGTGAGGATGACGTTGCTCGGCACTTCGAACAGGAAGTAACCGACGAAGAAAATTCCTGCGCCCCAGCCAAAGACTTCCGGGCTGAAGCTGAGGTCCTGGTTCATGGTGAGACCGGCAAAGCCGATATTTACCCGGTCGAGAAAGGCGACGGTGTAGAGCGCCACCATGAACGGGATGAGGCGGCGCGCCACCTTGGAGAAGACCTGATCGTGCTGCTGCATCTGACCGAGCGCGCCCTGTGCCAAGCGTGATCTAGCAAGTTCGCTTGCACACGCCAAACGGGCGGATGGATCAACGCCTGGGACTCGAAGCGGTTACCTTGACCGAATCGACGCGGCGAACCCAGCAGCGATCAGACCTGCAATCCGCCAGCCCTGGGGCCGTGGCCGAGCGAGTCCAGGACCACTGTCTTCGCGCTTCCTCCACGCGACTGCACGCCGATAGGCGGCGCCAACTGTCGATTGCAGCTCGGGCCAGCGAAACATGACTGGTCCCTCGGGGGGGTGCTCGTGTTTTAACGCCCCTGCGCGGCGCAGTGTCCTTACCCAAGCTCGCGCCGTTCGGATGCTTCTTTTGGACCTGCCACCAACATTGCTGTGACAAGCGGAGGGCATGACTGCGACCGTGCACATTGTTGGACTTCGCTGCGCAGCTCGGAGGGTCCGGCGTTTCTGCTAAGCTAGAGACATCAGTCGCCGCCGGGGACCATGAGCGGCTAAGGGGAAACAAACGTGTCCATGCATGCACTGATCATGACAAAGGACGTGAGAATGAGCCCCGAGCTGGACCCTATTGAATTTTTGAGTCTTTCCAGAGAACAGCGCATCGCCAAATGTCGTGACATGGCGGCCGAAGCCGAAAGGCGGGCTGGCCGAAACAGTGGCGATCTGCGCACCTCTTACCTTGGTCTTGCTGAGAAGTGGTCCGAACTCGCCGACGAGATGGAGAGATTCGACGGAGAATAGAGGCCGTCGCCGACCTTTTTTTGGCCAAATCCCCTTCTTTGGAAAGGGAACCCTAGGCCAATTCTGTGACATCGGAAGGGCGCTGGCTGTTGCGAACGTTCGTTGATGATATGTGCTTGGCGGCTGACACCTGGGGGGCACAGGGTCAAGTGGGCGGTGTATATGCGAGCGGGAGAAGTGCCGCCGGGGGGCGACGCGCGGCGCGCGTGTTCCAGTGTTCAATCGCGGCTTGAACGCGACAGCTTGATCCCGCCGATCGGCAAAGCCGATTGTTCCCTTCGTGTTCGTCCAGGATATTCAACTGTCACCCGATCTTATTCGCGGTCAACGGCGTTACAGCTGCGCACCGAGCATGCGCGCTCGCCCGAAACGACATTGATTGCTGGTGGGCCTTGGATTGGTTAGGGATACCGAAAAGGCTGTGCGGTACCGACTGCGCGCGCAGGGGCTTCGCGCAATTGCAGCGGATCTTCCCGCCGGCAACACCCAGAGACTCATACTGAGCATCGCACTCGAATACGATCGGTTGGCCAAGCTGCTCGATGAAGCAGATCCGGTGGACGATCCAGCGAGCGTGCTCGCGGCCCTGAAAAGGCCTGACGATCCAAAGTGAAGGGGGGCGGCTGGGTAAGCTTGCCGGAGCGAGGCCTTTCCGCTATATCCCCGCGCCTCAACCGGGTGCGGTCGTGGGGCTCTGCGGACTGATGCAGAGGATGCGGGATGGTCCCGCGCTTCCACGAACCGACGCCGGACGCGAGAGTGACCCTTCCTCTCGGTCCGCGTGCCGTGCCCACTGAAAGGCGAACCTCATGGCTCTTTACGAGCACATGCTGATCGCGCGCCAGGATATCAGCGCGCAGGCCGTCGATGCGCTGGCCACGCACCTAAAGACGATCGTCGAAACCGAAGGCGGAAAAGTCGAGAAGCAGGAATATTGGGGCCTGCGCACACTCGCCTTCCGCATCAAGAAGAACCGCAAGGGCCACTACGTTCTGTTGAACCTGAACGCTCCGGCCAAGGCCATCTTCGAGCTCGAGCGCCAGCTCAAGATCAACGAGGACGTGCTGCGGTTCCTGACCGTTCGGGTCGACGCATTCGAGCAATCCAATTCCAGCCGCAAGCGCGAGCGTGACGACGCCCGTCCACGTCGCGAAGGTGAGGCGGTGGTCGTCGAAGAAGGAGCAGCGATGGGATGAGCGGTCAACCTCCGATGGCGCGCCGGCCATTCTTCCGGCGCCGCAAGACCTGCCCGTTCTCGGGCGCCAATGCGCCGAAGATCGACTACAAGGACGTCAAGCTGCTTCAGCGCTACATCTCCGAGCGCGGCAAGATCGTACCTTCGCGCATCACTGCGGTCTCGACCAAGAAGCAGCGCGAATTGTCCAACGCGATCAAGCGGGCGCGCTTCATGGCGCTCATCCCCTACGTCGTGAAATAGGAGCGCCCCATGCAAGTGATCCTGCTCGAGCGGGTCGAGAAGCTCGGCCAAATGGGCGACGAGGTGAAGGTCAAGGACGGCTTTGCCCGTAACTACCTGCTGCCGAAGAAGAAGGCGCTGCGCGCGACCGAAGCCAATCGCGAATACTTCAAGACGCAGAAGACGCAGCTCGAAGCGCGCAATCTGGAGCGCAAGAAGGAAGCCGGGGGCGTGTCCGGCAAACTCTCCGGCAAGACCTTCGTCATGTTGCGCCAGGCGGGCGATCGCGGGCAGCTCTACGGCTCCGTGTCGCCGCGCGATATCGCCGACGTGGTGACCGCCGGCGGCTTCAGCATCTCGCGCGGTCAGGTGCCGTTGGACAAGGCGATCAAGACGATCGGCCTGCATGAGGTGAACGTCGTGCTGCATCCCGAAGTGCGCGTCAAAGTGACGATCAACGTCGCGCGCACCGACGATGAGGCCGAACGCCAGGCGCGCGGCGAAGACGTGCTCGCAGAGGTGGCCGAAGAAGAAGCCGTCGAAGCCGCGCCTGCCGCCGAAGCGCTGTTCGAAGAAGGCGCCGGTCCGAAGCCTGAAGAGGACTCGGAGTAGCGTTAGGCGCTGCCTCCGCGCGTCTTGCGGAGCTCCGCGAGCACACGCGCATTGTACTCGAGAATCTGGGTGCGCCTCTGACGCTGCATCTCCAGCACCGTCTGGTTGCGCGACGCGTCCCAAAGCTTCTGCGCGCGAAGGCCGTCGCGGCGGCGATTGAGGTAGACGGGGTAGAACCAGCCGAGCGACCCATCAGCGATACGAGCCAGCGCGGTCATGTCGAACAGCGAGAACCCCGCGTCGTCCATGAGACGGTCAAGGCGGTTGAAGTCTGCGAGATCGATCTCGCAGATCACGACATCGGTTTCCTTCAGGGTCTCGCGCGCGCCCTTGAGGACCGCGAGTTCCGCACCCTGGATGTCGAGCTTGAGCAGGAACGGTGGGATGAGCCGAAGCTCCTCAACCAGTGAATCCACCGTCACGGCGCGAACCTTGGTCTTTCCCTGGTGAAGCTTGTTCAAGCGTTGCCAGTAAGGATCGTTTTCATCGAGCAGAGAACTCCAATAGGGGTGCGAACCCAGAGTAAGCTCGACCTCGCCGACATGGTCGGCCATGGCCGCGATCACGTAGCTCCCGCCCACAACATCGCGGATCGCTTTGAGCGACTGCTCGTAAATCGGGTTCGCGTCGACGTTGACGGGAACTGCACCCGCAAAAAATCCGAGGTTGAAATGCTGAAGGAAGAAATGTCCGTCGGCGCAGCCGAGGTCGATCACAGTCCGATAGCGAAGCCCCTTCTCTGCGAGCAGTCTCAGGCTGTCCGTGAACGTACCGCCGTCAGCCATGACACACTCCGGAAGAGACAAAGGGACGATCCGGGCTTAGCCGGGATCGTCCTTGGTCAAAGCTCATCGATCCGGGGTCAGTTGCGCGGGATGGCGTTCTGGTTGGCGGCGTTCGCGTCGGGGCGCTGATTGATCGAGCTCCCGTCGGGGAAAGCGACGGAGCGGTACTGGCCGCCGCGAGATCCGTCCTTCAACGGGTGCCCGGTGACGGTGATCTTGTCGCCCGGCTTGATCGAATCCGACTTCCAGCCCTGGGCCGCGATCTGGCTCACCGAGCCCATTTCGAACGCCCAATCGACCGGGCGGCCGGTGGCGGCATCGACAGCCGTCAGATGGATCCAGGCGTGCGGATTCGACCACTCGAACTCCTTGACCGTGCCCGATACGGAGATCGTCTTTTCCTGGTCGAACATGGCAAAGGAATGATGCGCCTGGGCCTGAAAGGCGAAAGCGGCCATCGCAAAAGCGGCACAACCAACGATCTTCAAATTCATGGCACTTCCCCTGGGCAATGGCCTGATGGGCATGGTTTCGCATATAATTTAGCATGAGTTATGAACGAGCATAGATGGGGAGGGAAGCCTTGCGCCCGATTGGCTTGATGCTTGCGGCAGCGGTGATCGCATCCGTGCCCGCGGCGGCGGCGGATTGGAAGGAATATCCTGCCCGCGAGCTTGGGTTTATCGTGGAATTCCCGGCCAATCCAACCATGACGCGAGCCGACTACCGGACGGTGCTCGTGCCGAACGGGGCCGCGGCCCGCATCTACACGGTGAAGGAGGAGAACACGGTCTTTGTCGCGACCGTGGTCGATCTCTTGGACCGCAAAGAGGAAGGCGCAACCTTGCTGGGCGAGGCCGAATACAATCTCACGCTGCTCGGCGATCTGAGCGGCCAGTCGGTCTCGCGCGTCGAGCCCGGACGTGACGCCGTATTCGGGCGGTTTCTGACGATCACCTGCCGCGAAGGGCGCCGGGAAGGCCAGCCGGGACAGGTCGAAGGCGCCGTCGCCTGGTTCAAGCAGATCACCGGCATGGATTGCCCGACGGGCGCGCGTCTGACCTCGAATATTTTCCACAATCGCGGGCGGCTTTATCTGATCAGTGGAGTTAACCTTCCCAACGGGGACAACAATTTCGGTCCGGCGGCATTGCGCTTTACCAATTCGGTCAGCTTCTATCGTGCCGACGGCACGCGTAATGCCGCGGACAACGTTCAGTAAAAGGGTAACCGCTCATGTCCGTACAGAGTGAGGTGCGCCGGATCACCGTTCCGGAGATCAAAGCGCGCAAAGGGCGCGAGCCGATCGTTTCGCTCACCTGCTACCACGCGCATACCGCAAAGCTGCTCGACCGCCACGTGGACATCATGCTGGTCGGCGACTCCCTCGGCATGGTCATGCACGGCATGGAGACGACGCTTGGCGTGCCGCTCGAGCTGATGATCCTTCATGCCCAAGCGGTGATGCGCGGCGCGAAGCGCGCACTTGTCGTCGTCGATATGCCGTTCGGTTCTTACGAGGAGAGCCCCGAGATCGCCTTCCGCAACGCCGCGCGCGTGATGAAGGAGACGGGCTGCTCCGCGGTGAAGCTCGAAGGCGGCACGCGCATGGCGGAAACGATCCGCTACATCACCCAGCGCGGTATCCCCGTGATGGCGCATATCGGACTGACCCCCCAGATGATCCAGGTTCTCGGCGGCTTCAAGACGCAGGGGCGGAACGCGGAGGAATGGCCAGCAATCGAGGCCGACGCCGTCGCCATTGCCGAGGCAGGAGCGTTTTCGGTGGTGCTCGAAGCTATGGCTGAGCCGTTGGCCGCGAAGATCACCCAGCTCATCTCCATCCCAACGATCGGGATCGGCGCCTCACCGGCCTGCGATGGACAGATCCTGGTGATGGAGGACATGTTGGGGCTCAATCCCAACCCGCCGCGCTTTGTTCGCGAATATGCCCGGTTGGGGCGGGATATCGAGGCCGCCGTGAAGGCCTATGCCAGCGACGTTAAGGCGCGGCGTTTCCCGAGCCAGGAAAATGTCTATACAATGAGCAAGGGTTCGACCGCGGGTTAGGCCTTTGCCTGTGGCGGCGACCCGCGCTAATCGTAGTTCGATCAATGATTTGATGTCCGGGGTTGAAGTTCGCCCTCGGATGAGGACGTGAATGAGCGACATTTTCCAAGAAGTCGAAGAAGACGTCCGCCGAGAGCGCTACGAGCAGCTCTGGAAGAAGTACGGCAACTACGTGATTGCAGCCGCGGCTGTGCTCGTGCTGGTGGTTGCCGGTTATCAGGCGTGGGCGGCCTACGACACGAATCAGCGCCAGCAGGTCTCGGACAAGTATGAGGGCGCCCAGAAGATTGCCGGAACAGGCAAGGCTGCCGACGCGGAGCCCCAGTTCGCCGAATTGTCCCAGTCGGGATATTCCGGCTACGCGACCCTTTCCAAGTTCAATCTGGTTGGGGCCTATCTCGCGCAGAACAAGCGCGACCAAGCCGTCGCGCTGCTGCGCGAGCTCACCGAGTATTCCGACGATGAGGTTTCGAGCATTGCGCGGCTGCGGCTTGCGTGGCTGGAAGCCGATGCGCGGCCCCGTGGCGAGCTGCAGCCCATCGTCGAGCCGTTGACCGCCGCCGACAATCCGTGGCGCTTTGCGGCGGCCGAGGTGCTCGCTTATGCCGAGCTCAGAGGCGGTTCACGCGTGCAGGCGGAAGCCGACTACCTCAAGCTCTCCCAAGAGGCCGAGGCTTCGCCCGGGCTTCGCGACCGCGCCGCGGCAATCTTGCAGTATCTGAGGGCCAACCCCGCCGCGGGAGCGCCGGCCCCCGCTCCTGCCGCGGTACCGGCACCTTCAGCAGCGCCCGCTCCTGCAGCGGTTCCGAGTAAGGGGACGACGAAATGAAGCAATCTCGCGTTTGCTCCGTTGCGGTACTTTTGGCTGCGACCGCTATCGCCGGATGCGGAGGCCGCATCGCCAATCTGTTCGACTTCGACCGGACAAAAGTCGTTATCCAGGGTGAGCGCATCCCGATCATCGTTTCGGATCAGGTGATCGCCGCCGATCCGATGCTCGCCAGCGCCAAGATGGAATTGCCGGCGCCCAGGCGGAACATGGATTGGCCCACAGCCGGCGGCTCGCCTAGCAACTTGAACGGTAACCTGATCGCGGACGGCCCCTTGCAGCGGGTCTGGAGCGTGTCTGCGGGCAAGGGCTCGGACGCCGCCTCGCAATTGACCGCGCCGCCGATCGTGGCTGGCGGCCTCGTTTACGTGCTCGACGCCGAGTCTCACGTTTATGCCTTCGACGCGCGCACCGGTGCCGCGGCTTGGGACAAGAGTCTTGTGCCGGACGATATCGTCAGTGGCGGCCGCCGCTGGTTCCAGATCTTCCGCGGCTCGCGCGTGAACGAAGCCAAAGGCTTCGGGGGCGGAATCGCTTTCGACAACGGGAAGCTCTTTGCCGCGACGGGCTGGGGAACCGTCGTCGCGCTCGATGCCAAGACCGGCAACGCGGTATGGACCGCTCGGACCATCGTTCCCGTGCATTCGGCACCCGTGGTGGCCGACGGGCGCGTCTACATCATCACGCAGGAAAATCAGGCCCAGGCGCTCGACGTGAATGACGGACGCGTGCTGTGGGAGCACCGCGGCACGGTGGAATCTGCCGGCATCCTCAACAGCGCGAGCGTCGGGGTGACCGGCGACACGGTCATCGTGCCCTACACGTCCGGCGAGTTGTTCGCGTTGAGGGCGCAGAACGGCACGCAGGCCTGGACCGATACGCTGTCGCGCACGGGGAACATCACGGCGTTGACGGTCATCAACGACATCGCCGGACGGCCGGTGATCGATCGCAACATGGTCTTCGCCGTCAGCCATTCGGGCACGATGGCCGCGATCAATCTGCGCTCCGGTTCGCGGGCATGGACGCGCAACATCGCCGGTATCCAGACGCCGCTCGTGGCGGGCGAATACGTGTTTATCGTCTCGACCGAGGGCCAGGTGATCTGCATGAACCGTGCCGATGGCCGCGTGCGCTGGACCTCGCAGTTGCCGGCGTTCGGCGATCCCGAAGACCGGGAGGATCCCATCGTGTGGAGCGGTCCGGTGATGATCTCGAACCTGCTCGTGCTCATGGGCTCCAATGGCAATGCGGAATTGCTGTCGCCCTTCACCGGGCAGAAGCTCGGAGAGACGGCGATGCCCGATGGAACGTTCATCGCGCCCGTCATCGCCAACGGCATGATGTATGTGCTGACCAACGAAGCGGAGCTCGTAGCGCTCAGATAAGCGCCCAGAGTCATCACATGCCGCTTACCATCGCGATCGTTGGCCGGCCCAATGTCGGCAAATCGACCCTGTTCAACCGGCTGGCGGGAAAGCGCCTCGCCATCGTCGATGACACGCCGGGTGTCACGCGCGACCGTGCGCTCGCCGAGAGCAATCTCGGCGGTCTCGACTTGAAGCTGATCGATACGGCGGGCTTCGACAAAGGTCCGATGGGAAGCTTGACGGCCCGAATGGCGGACCAGACCAAGACCGCGATCAAGGACGCCGATGTTTGCCTGTTCGTGATCGACGCGCGCGAGGGTTTGACCACGGGCGACGAGATCCTGGCCGACGCGCTCCGGCGTAGCGGCAAGCCGGTGATCCTCGCCGCCAACAAGAGCGAAGGCAGATCCCATCCGTCGTTCGAGGCCGAGAGCCTTGCGCTGGGGTTCGGAGAGCCGGTGGCGCTCTCGGCCGAACACGGCCTTGGCCTGGCCGAGCTGAGAGAAGCGCTCGCGCCCTTTGCCGAGGACGATCAGGGTACGGAACAATCGGAGACCGAGGAAGAAGCGGAGCCCGAAACGCGGCCCCTGAGGCTCGCCATTGTCGGACGTCCGAACGTCGGCAAGTCGAGCCTGCTGAACCAGCTGATCGGCGAAGAACGGGCGCTCACCAGCCCAGAGGCCGGGACGACCCGGGACGCCGTGCTCGCCGAATGGCGCTGGGGCGAGCGCGAGATCGTGCTGCACGACACGGCAGGACTGCGCAAGAAGGCGCGCGTCTCCGAGAAGCTCGAGCAGATGTCGACGCGCGCCACGCTTCACGCCGTGCGCTTCGCCGACTGCGTGATCCTGGTCATGGACGCGAGGGAAGCGCTGGAGAAGCAGGACCTCGCCATCGCCGATTTGATCGGACGCGAGGGCCGCGCGATCGTGCTCGCGATGAACAAGTGGGACGAGATCAAGGACCGGCAGGCCGCAGTCAAGGCGTTGCGGGAGAAGACGGATCGTTTGCTGCCGCAGATCGCGGGCGCTCAGATCATCGGGCTCTCGGCGCTCACCGGCGAAGGCATCGAGCGGCTGATGCCTGCAATCGTCGAAGCGGACCGTATTTGGAACATCCGCGTGCCGACTGCCGGGCTGAACCGGTTCCTTGAGGAGGCGCTGTCGCGTCATGCGCCGCCGGCGGTCCGTGGCCGGCGCATACGGCTCCGCTACATGACGCAGGCGAAGGCACGCCCGCCGACCTTCGTGTTGTTCGGCAATCAGCTCAACGCGCTGCCGGAGGATTATCTCCGGTATCTGACGAACAGCCTGCGCTCGGCCTTCGGTTTGCCCGGCACGCCGATCCGCATCCTGCTCCGTTCGTCCAAGAATCCGTATACGGAATAGTTTGCGTCAGCCCCGCCATTCAGGTGCCTGGTGCACGATCTTGCCGCCGACCATGGTCATGTCAGCAGTGATGTCTTTGATGCCAGATTCCGCGACGGTCAGAGGATCGGCGCTCAACACCGTCAGATCGGCGAGCTTGCCCGGTTCGAGCGTCCCCTTCTTATCTTCGTCGAACGTGAGATAGGCGCCGTGCTCGGTCGCGCATCGGAGCGCCTCGGCACGGGTGATCGCTTGCTGCGGCGCGATGCGTACATTGGTGCGGCTCAGCCGCGCAACCGATTGCCAGACCGGCCCGAACAGCGAGATCGGCACGTTGTCGGTGATGAGCGCCACCTTGACACCCGCATCGATCAGATCGCGCAGCGGCGTGTTCTCGCCGTGGCGCTCCGGAGGCAGTTGGGCCTGCATCGTGTGGCCGCGACGATAAATGTTCGAGTTCGTGTGCGAGGTGAGAACGAGGCCCATGCGGACGACGCGCTCGATGTCACGCGGGGAGAGAAGACTTATGTGCACAAGCACCCAGCGCCGCCCTTTCAGCGGTACCTCGCGATCGACTTCATCCAGGAGGTCGAGAAGACCCGGCGAGTTGGAATTCATAACCGCGCGAATATCGTTTCTGGCGCAGTGGAGCAGCACCTCTTTGGCCCGATCGCGCGGCAATCCGGTGTCGTAATAGAAGCCAGCCCATCCGGTATAGGGGGCAACCGAACCGCGCACGTCCTCGCCTGGGTCCCGTCCAATATCGACGGTGATGCCCGACAGTTTGAGTAGATCGTCGCCGAATCCAGGCGCCCCCAGCCACCCGCCCCATGATTCCATGAAAGACATGAGCGGCGCATTGCCGACCGCCTTCCAGTTCGGGCTCATCACCAGCGTTGTGCGCATCGAGTGTGCGCCGTCGCGATAGGCGTCCTTGTAGGCGCGGATCAACTCGTTGGCGGCACCGTGGCCTTCGAACACGCTCGTGGTGCCAAACGCGTGGTAAGCCTTGGCCGCAATCGAAATTCCCCGCACGCGATCCGCGTGTGAGAATTGCGTCGCCTCGCGAAACCAGATCAGCTCCGCGGTCGGCTGCAACCCGTTCTCGATGAACACGCCGGTCGGATCGCCGCGCGCGTCCTTCTCGATTTTCAGCTCCGGAAGCGGCGAGACGGTGTCGCGCGTAATGCCAGCGCGTCGCAGCGCCTCGGTATTGGCGCACGCGACAAGCGGCGGCGCGCCGCGCCAGAAGCCCCAGATCGGCCGGATGAAGACGGGATTGTTCGGGGCGGCGGCATCGAGCTCCTGCCGCGTCGGCCAACGTTTCTCGGCCAGGATGTCGGGCACGTCGAAATAGGATGGCGGATCGCCGATGGGCATCGTCACGATCCATTCGCCCGCCCTCTTCTGGCGTGCGAGCTCTGCGAGCCGGTCCTGCACGTCGCGGACCGAGCGCACGCGGCCGAGTGACGGAAAGACGCCCTTCAATCCTTCCCGGTCCATGTGCGCGTGGCCGTCGATCAGGCCCGGCATCGCGGTCTTGCCGCGAAGATCGATGATGCGGGTCGAAGGCGCCGTGAATCGAGTCATCGCAGCATCAGGACCCACGGCGAGGATGCGATCGCCCGCAATCGCGATCGACTGCGCGATCGTGAAGTTGCGATCGACGGTGATGACCTTGCCGTTCCTGAGCACGAGATCGGCGGGACGCGTCACCGCTGCTTGCGCATTCGCTTGAGACGCGAAGCCAGGCCCGAGAGCTGCCGCTATCGTGGTGCCGACGCCTTTCAGAATCTCACGCCGTCGCATGGGTCCGCCCGCCATGGTGGCGATGTCAGGATAGGGCGGACTGGAGGGGCCCGAAAGAGGGTGCGATCACCGATTGAAGCGGACGACTTCGCCGTTCGCGGCGTAGTCCCGCGAGAGCATCTCGATGATCAGCGGGCACAGCTCCTCCGGCGCGGGCAGCGACATCGGGTCTTCGCCCGGCATCGCCTTGGCGCGCATCGCCGTCCGCGTCGGGCCCGGATAAAGCAGATTCACCTTGACGGTCGTGCCGGTAAGCTCGCCGGCGTAGGTTTTGACCATCGCATCGAGCGCGGCCTTGCTGATCGCGTAGCCGCCCCAGAACGGCATGTTCTTGACGGCCGCAGCCGAACTCACGAACAGCGCGCGGCCGGCATCGGAGAGACGCAGCAGCTGATCGAGCGAGCGGATCAAGCGCCAATTGGCCGTAAGGTTCACCGCGATCACCTCGTCCCACACCTTGGGGGCAAGATGCGTAAGCGGCGTCAGCACGCCCAGGATACCCGCATTCGCGAGCAGGATGTCGAGCTTCCCCCAGCGCTCAAAGATGGCGGCGCCCATGCGGTCGATGCCGGCGTAATCCTTCAGATCGAGCGGCACGAGCGTGGTCGTGCCGCCCTTGGCCTGGATGGCGTCGTCGAGCTCTTCGAGCCCACCCACGGTGCGCGCAACCGCGATCACATGCGCGCCCCCCTCGGCGAGCGCGACCGACGCAGCGCGACCGATGCCGCGCGACGCACCGGTGACGAGCGCGATGCGCCCCTGAAGCGGCAGACTGGACATGCGAGGCTTCTAGACGACTTCCGCGAGGAACGAAAGTTGGCGGCGGAAATCTTTGGAGTCGGTGGGCTCCACCGGGTAATCGCCGGAGAAGCAGGCGTCGCAGAATTGCGGCGCGCCGGATAGCCGTTTCGCTTCACCCATCGCGCGGTAGAGGCCGTCCATCGAGATGAAGGCGAGGCTGTCGGCATTGATGAACTCGCGCATGCCCGCGAGGTTCATCCTGTGCGCGAGCAGGTCTTCCTTGTTGGGTGTGTCCACGCCGTAGAAGCAGGAATGCGTGGTCGGCGGGGACGCGATACGGAAATGCACTTCGGTCGCACCGGCGTCGCGCACCATCTCGACGATCTTTTTCGACGTGGTGCCGCGCACGATGGAGTCATCCACGAGCACGATGCGCTTGCCCTTGAGCTTCGCGCGGTTCGCGTTGTGTTTCAGCTTGACGCCTAAGTGCCGGATACGGTCGGAAGGCTCGATGAATGTGCGCCCGACATAGTGGTTTCGGATGATGCCGAGCTCGAAGGGGATGCCCGAAGCTTCGGCAAAACCGAGTGCTGCGGGGGTGCCGGAGTCCGGCACGGGGATCACCATGTCTGCGGCCGCCGGCGCTTCGTGCGCGAGCTCCGCACCGATGCACTTTCTCACCTCGTAGACGTTCTTGCCTTCGACCGAGGAATCGGGCCGGGCGAAATAGACGTATTCGAAGATGCAGAACCGCTTTGGCTTCGGCGGGAAGGGTCTCAGCGACTCGATGCCGTCTTTGGTGATCACCACCATCTCGCCCGCCCCGATGTCGCGCACGAAATCGGCGCCGATGATGTCGAGCGCACAGCTCTCGGACGAAAGGATGTAGGCGTCGTCGAGCTTGCCGAGCACGAGCGGGCGCACGCCGTAAGGATCGCGCACGCCGATCAGCTTCTTCGAGGTGAGCGCCACCAGAGAATAGGCGCCCTCCACGTGCTTCAGCGCGTCGATCAGTTTCTCGACGATGAATTCATAATGGCTACGGGCGGCGAGGTGGATGATGGTCTCGGTATCCGAGGTCGACTGGAAGATTGCGCCTTCCCCAACCAGTTGCCGCCGCAATTGCCGCGCGTTGGTGAGGTTGCCGTTATGTGCGATGGCGAGCCCGCCGCCCGTGAGGTCAGCGAACATCGGCTGCACGTTGCGCACGACAGAACCACCGGTGGTGGAGTAGCGCACGTGGCCGATCGAATTGCGGCCCCTGAGCTTGGCGACGTGGCTTTCGTTGCCGCCGAAGATATCGCCGACAAGGCCGACATGGCGCTCCGCGGTGAACTGCATACCGTCGAAGGCGACGATACCCGCCGCCTCCTGCCCGCGGTGCTGAAGCGCGTGCAAGCCGAGTGCGGTCAGCGCCGGCGCATCGTCATGCCCGAAAACACCGAAAACCCCACATTCTTCGTGCAATTTATCGTCGAATGGCGACGTCATCGCGAGGAGCCCTGGTTTCTCCCCGTGGCCTCGAACAGTCTGTCTAGCGCGCCACGGTCGGTAGCGCCATAGGTTTTGGCCTCGTCTTGACCCTCGCCTTGCGACACGGTGCCGCCTTCGCTTCTGCTTTCTGGAACCAGGCTTAACAAAACCTCACTCGAATTCTGGATCAGCGGGAAAAGCCGGGCTTCTGTGACCGTCGCGGATTGGCTCTCAAGCGGCACGAATGACGCGTAGGCGATGTAGGCGAGGCCCACGATCACCAGACCGCGCCCAACACCGAAGACGAAGCCGAGCGCGCGATCGATGGCGCCGATCTCAGAGCGCTTCACAACCTCCGCGAAGCGATGAGTCATGATGGACAGTGGCACCAAAACGAGCAGAAACGTACCGACGAAAACCGCAATCCACGCGAGCCAGGAGGGCTCGACGATGCCGGCAAGCATCGGTTGAAAGATAGGCGTCAGACGGATCGCCGCATAGGCGCTCGCCACCCATTCGAAGATCGAGAAGGTCTCCCGCACGAGGCCGCGCCACAGCGCGACCAAGGCCGAAATCAAGACGACGGCGATGACGATCAGATCGATGGTCGTGACCGGCAATCCACTCATGATTCGCCCCGCGACACGTACGAGTTTACCACTTTGCGCAAGTCCATGCGTTCGCGCCTAGGTCGCAGCGAGGACACGGACCAAGGCGCCCACGTCCCCGATTCGCTCGAGCGCGAACCCGTCGCTCTTTGTGCCAGCCGGCACGAGCGCGCGGCTGAAACCAAGCTTGACGGCCTCTTTGAGGCGGGTGTCGGCTTGTGCCGCGGGCCGCACGTCGCCGGAAAGCGCGATCTCACCGAACACGACGCACTCCTTGGGCAGGGCCCGTCCGGTATGGGACGAAATCAGTGCCGCTGCCGCCGCCAAATCCGCTGCCGGCTCCGCGATTTTCAACCCGCCGGCGACATTCAGATAGATATCGCGTCCCGATATGCCAAGGCCCGCCCGCGCATCGAGCACGGCCAGGATCATGGCGAGCCGCCCGGCATCCCAGCCGACGACGGCGCGGCGCGGGCTGCCGTAGGACGACGGCGCCACCAGCGCCTGGATTTCGGAGAGCAGCGGGCGGGTGCCCTCGATGCCGGCAAAGACGGCGGTGCCGGGCGATAGTCCCGAACGATCCCCAAGAAAAAGTGCGGAGGGATTGCGCACTTCCTCGAGACCGCTTCCGGTCATCTCGAACACGCCGATCTCATCGGTCGCACCGAAGCGGTTCTTCACCGCGCGCAGGATGCGGAAATGGTGACCGCGCTCGCCCTCGAAATAGAGCACGGCGTCGACCAGGTGCTCGACCGCCTTGGGGCCGGCGATCTGTCCATCCTTGGTGACGTGGCCAACCAGGATCACTGCGCTGCCCGAGGCTTTGGCGTAGCGCACGAGATCGTGGGTTGCGGTGCGCACCTGAGCGATCGTGCCGGGCGCGGCATCGAGCGCGGAGGTCCACAGCGTCTGAATGGAGTCGATGGCGAGGATGTCGGGCACCCGGCCGGCCGCGAGCGTGGCGAGAATGTCCTCGACGGACGTGGCCGAACCGACTTGAACGGGCGCTTGCGCGAGACCCATGCGGGCGGCGCGCAACCGCACCTGGTCGAGCGCCTCTTCGCCCGAGACATACACGACGGACGGCGTCTTGCGTGCGTAGGCCGCGAGCGCCTGAAGGATCAGCGTAGACTTCCCCACGCCTGGATCGCCGCCCAAGAGCAACGCCGAGCCCGCGACCAATCCACCGCCGGTGACGCGATCAAACTCGGCGATGCCGGTCATGCGCCGCTCGGGTGCGGCGGACACGCTCGCCAGCGTCTCGAGCGCAAGCGTGCGGCCCTTTGCCGTGCGACGAGCGGATGAACCGGACGGTGGCGCCGTCTGTTCCTCGACGAGCGAATTCCACGCGCCGCAATCATCGCAGCGGCCGGACCATTTCGGATGTGCCGAGCCGCAGGATTGGCAGACATAAGCGATTTGTGCGCGCGCCATCTATTGAGTGATCCGAGACGATTGCGGCAATTCCAAGTCGCTCAGCGCCTCACCTCCATCTTGATCGGCCCCTCGGCGGAGCCGCGGATGAACTGATCGACATAGGGATTGCCGGAATGATCGATGTCCTTGGTCTGACCGTCCCAGATGATCTTGCCCTTGTAGAGCATGGCGATGCGGTTCGAGATCTTCCGCGCGCTCGCGAGATCATGCGTGATTGAGACCGCGGTCACGCCGAGATCGCGCACGGTCGAATGGATGAGATCGTTGATGACATCGGCCATGATCGGATCGAGGCCGGTCGTCGGCTCGTCGAAGAAGATAATCTCCGGGTCGGCCGCAATCGCGCGCGCGAGGCCGACGCGCTTCTGCATGCCGCCGGACAGCTCCGCGGGCGAGAGGTTCGCGACTTCCGCGCCGAGGCCCACTTTGGCGAGCTTTTCCAGCGCGATCTCGCGCGCAGCTTTGCGCGAGACGCCGCGCCCCTGAATGAGACCGAACGCGACGTTCTCCCAAACAGGCAGGCTGTCGAACAGGGCCCCGCCCTGGAACAGCATGCCGAATTTCCGGAGCTGCGCCTCGCGCTTCGCGCCGTTGATGTGCGTCACGTCTTCGCCATCGACGAAGATCGTGCCGGAATCGGCCTGGAGGATGCCAAGAACGCATTTGATCGTGACCGATTTCCCCGACCCCGACCCCCCGATGATGACGAGCGAGTCGCCCTCGTTGACGACGACGTCGACGCCGTCGAGCACGATCTTGGGTCCGAAGCGCTTCTTGACCCCGCGAAGTTCGATCTTGGGCTTTCCCGTCATTGGCGCTCAGCGGCTGAAGAAGAAGGACGTCAGCACATAGTTCGCGGCGAGGATCAGGATCGACGCGGAGACAACGGCGTTCGTCGTTGCCTGTCCCACACCCTGCGCGCCGCCCTTCGAATGGAAGCCGTGATAGCAGCCCATCAGCGCGATGATGAAGCCGAAAACGGAGGCCTTGACCAGTCCCGAAACGACGTCGCCCTGAGTGACGAAATCGGCCGTGTTCCGCAAATAGACGGCGCCGTTGAAGTTGAGCGTCGTCGTGCCGACGACGTAGCCACCGAGAACGCCGATGGCATCGGCAATGGCGACGAGCACCGGCATCGTGACGACAGCCGCGATCAGGCGCGGTGTCACGAGGTATTTCACCGGGTTGGTCGAGAGCGTGGTCAAGGCATCGATCTGTTCGGTCACGCGCATCGTTCCGATCTCAGCGGCGATGGCGGCGGCGACGCGGCCGGCGACCATCAGACCGGCAATGACAGGGCCAAGCTCGCGCGTGATACCGAGCACCACGATCTGGGGCACGAAGGCTTCTGCGCCGTAACGGCTGCCGCCGATGAAGATTTGCAGACACAGCACAGCGCCGGTGAAGAACGCCGTCAGCCCGACGACGGGCAGCGAGAAGTAACCGATACGGATCATCTGGGTCAGCACGAGGTACCAATAGATCGGCGGGCGCACGCAGTGCGAGACCGCGTCGGTCGCGAACATCATGAGGCGGCCGGTGCCTGAAAGGAACGCGAGGAACACGCGTCCGACCGCGGCAAAGATATTGAGCCGCTCTACGAGTTCGTTCATGTCAGTCCCCTACATAGACGCGTCTGGTCCGCGGTGAGATCGCCGTCAGCACTTCGTGCGTGATGGTGCCTGCCGCGCGCGCAGCATTGTCCAAGCTGATCGTGTCGCCCAGGAATTCCACCGGCGCCCCGCGATGAAGCGCGTTCTTAGGAACATCGGTCACGTCGAGGGCCAGAAGGTCCATCGAGATTCGCCCCGCGAAGGGTACCAGCACGCCACCGATGGCGGCTCGGCCTTTTCCACCAGACGCCCGGATCAGACCGTCGCCATAGCCGAACCCGACGATGGCTATCGTTGAGGATCGCCGCGCGGTGAATGTCGCGCTGTAGCCGACCGTTTCTCCCACGTCGAGGTGGCGCAGCTGAAGCACCTGCGAGGTGAGCAGCACCACGGTCCGATACGGATTGTCGCGCGACGGAATCGGCTTGCCACCGTAGAGCGCCATGCCGGGGCGGACCATGTCGAACAGATACTCGTCGCCGAGCTCGATGCCAGCGGACGCCGCGAGACTCGCCGGTGCCGGCGGCAGCGATGCGAGCGCAGCGCGGAAGCGTTCCCGCTGGCGGCGATTCTGCTCGTGGTCAGGATCATCGGCGCAGGCGAGGTGGCTCATGATGAGATCGAGACTGATACCCGCGAGCGCTCGCGAAGGATTTGCAGCGAGCGCCGACACCTCCCTTTGCGAGAGGCCGGACCGGTTCATGCCGGTGTCGATCTGGAGCGCGGCATCGAGGATCGATTTGCGCGCGCGCGCGGCCTTCGACCACTCGGCGATCTCGTCCGCGGAATTGAGCACCGGGATCAGCCGGTGGGCGATGAGCGCCGGCACGGTGCCGGGCATGACGCCGTCGAAGACGAAGATGCGGATGTGGGGCAGAATCGCGCGCAGCGCGATCCCCTCCTCCACTCGCGCGACAAAGAACGAGTCGGCCCCTTCCGCGGCAAGCGCTTTCGCGACTGGCACCAAGCCCATGCGGTAGGCGTCGGCCTTGACGACGGGCGCAACGGCCGCACCCGCCGCGCGGTGCCTGATCTCTCGGTGATTTAGGGCAAGC
>Ga0184629_10000282_pt1 | contig 22656 bp, 22 predicted proteins | sample PLM4_32_b1_FD_133158 | JGI IMG/M metagenome (GOLD analysis project Ga0184629, IMG submission 133158) | Groundwater sediment microbial communities from an aquifer in East River, Colorado, USA - PLM4_32_b1 | ecosystem: Environmental > Terrestrial > Soil > Riparian zone | place: USA: East River...
AAATATTACAATAATGAAAGAATAAAACTGAATTTAAACGGAATGAGCCCGACACAATATCGAGCTCATTATTATCAAAATTAATTATAAATTCGTCTAAACTTTTGGGTGCAGTCTACAACGGTGAGTCGGTCCCTTTTCTTTATGCTGTCAGGCTATACGCGCTACTTCGGTAGCTAGCTTCTATCCTTCACTCAAGCAAACCAATAACTTTAGTATAAAATCAAGAAAAACATCTTTTCATCAAAACTGCAACCCGAATTCTGTAATCTAAATTCTGCTTTCTGCAAACTGAATTCTGATCACTAAAAACTGATCACTGGACACTACTATAATACCTCGCCTCAATCCTCTTTATATCCTTAATCGACTTCTTCGTCCAATCCAATCGTTTAACCAAAATCTCTTCCTCCGTCAATTGCCAGTTGATATCCGAATTGCGCAATCGATTCGTTAGGTTCTGAATTATAATCGCCGCGGAAACCGAGATATTCAAACTTTCCGTAAAACCCACCATCGGAATTTTAAGAAAACCATCGGCTCTGCTTAGAATTTCTTCCGACAAACCATCTCTTTCGGTACCAAAAAACAACGCACTTGGTTTCGAGATATCAAAATCCTCCAGCAAGCAATCATTCTCATGTGGCGTTGTGGCAATAATTTGGTATCCTTTGCTTTTCAGCGTATCAATACAATTTGTAACACTGTCAAAACTGGTTATATCAACCCATTTTTGGGCACCCATCGCAATTTCTTTGTCAATACTTTTACCATAACGTTCCTCAATTACATTCAGTTCCTGAATCCCAAAAACTTCGCAACTGCGCATCACCGCACTGGCATTATGCATTTGAAAAATATCTTCTACCGCAATCGTAAAATGTTTGGTTCTGTTGTTTAAAACTTTCAAAAATTTCTCTTTCCGATTATCAGTTAAAATATTTTCAAGAAAATTAAGGTAATCAATATCAATCATCGCAAATTATTTTTTTTGGCAAAAATACTAAAAAAGAGTAGCTTTATAATCTAATGTATTTTACAAAAATGAAAAAGAAATTAGTAGTTCTTACCGGTGCCGGAATTAGTGCCGAAAGCGGTATAAAAACCTTCCGTGACAGCGATGGATTATGGGAAGGTCATAATGTACAGGATGTCGCCACTCCCGAAGGCTGGCACAAAAACCCAGCATTAGTACTTGATTTTTATAACCAAAGACGCCAACAATTAAAAAAGGTACAACCCAATTTAGGGCATCAGATTTTAGCCGAATTAGAAAATGATTTTGACGTTTACATCATCACACAAAATGTAGACAATTTACATGAACGAGCCGGAAGTTCGAATGTTACCCATTTGCATGGTGAATTATTAAAAGTGAGAAGTGTCAAAAATCACAACCACATCTTGGATTGGCAAGACGATTTGAATCTTGGTGATAACGATGAAAAAGGAAATCAACTTCGCCCACATATTGTTTGGTTTGGCGAACAAGTTCCCGCTCTAGACGAAGCCATCACAATAACAGAACAAGCAGATTATTTTGCAGTCATTGGCACTTCCCTGCAAGTTTATCCTGCGGCTGGTCTAATTGATTTTACAAAAAAGGAAACTCCCATTTATTATATTGACCCAAAACCTATTCAAATACCAAATCTCAGAAACCCTCTTGTTGTTATTCCGAATATTGCTTCTGAAGGGATGATTATCTTAAAAGAAAAACTAGTACTTAACTTAAAATAACCACATCAAACGAATTTAATTCATCTAAATCCAGAACTGTGCTTTTGCTATTTTCACTTCTGGTATACATGGGTTTAAATTTCGCTCCATAAACTACTTCTTCAAAAGTATATGAAGTTCGAGTCGCAACCGTCGTACTAAACATATCATCAAATGTTTTAATGATCACTATAATTTCACCAGACATTGTATCATAATCCGAAGCTCCCAATTCAAACAGCGGACTCTCATTAGTAATGGGATGAACCAAAGTCCAACTCAGTGCCAGTGAATTTATTCTTTGATATTCTAAATCCAAAGTATAAAATTTATTGGTCATCACTCCATTCTCTTCAATTCGCATACCGAGAGTTACATTAACTTCGGCATCAATATAGTTGGTGTTTTTATAAGGAGCTAGCCTAAACATTAATGCTTTCCCTTCATTAAAAGGCGCAATGATTGCATGGTGAGAAAATTTTAAGAAAATAGAAGGTTTACTGAATCTCCCAAAAAACAAACCTGTAGCAATCGCAAAACTCAACAATCCAATCAAAGCTTCGGCCGCTGATAAAGCACTGGTATAAAATCCCGTCGGACTGATATGCCCATACCCAACAGTAGTAAAAGTTTGTGCACTAAAAAAATAAGCCTGCCCAAACTGCACCCACTCACTTCCTGAGCTTGCAATTCCATCAAGATGTTCAATCCCAATGCCAAAATAAATAAGGGCAAACAGAAAATTTATACCAATATAAAACAACAAAAGAATAGCCAAGAATTTCCATGTAGGTAAATCCAACATGGTATGATACCAACTAATTTTATCAAAAAAACCAATGCCTTTTTTAACTGCATTGGCCGATCCATTTTTATTGATAAACCGCCCGCCATAACTGGATGCACTGGTTCCAAAACCAGTATTTGAAAGTGACTTTGTTTTTAAATTCAATCGGTATAATAATGCCATGACTGTACTATTTATTTCTATGCAAATTAATTAATTAAATTCGTTTTTACACTATTAAGTCCCAAGACAAATAGTGCTCCCTAAACCTAATATATTTCATTCGAAAGTTTCAAGAAAATCAGAAACAAAAAAAACAAGAAGAATCTTAATTATAAAATAATTGCAAAAAAAATGAATTCCCTTTAACAAAAATACCAGGATTTGTCTCTTCAGAAAGTTGAAAAATTAAAAAAATAGTTAATTTTGCAAAACCTAAATCTTAATCATTTAATACCCCAAAATTATGAATTTAAAAGGACCTTTTATCATTGTTTTTTCATTGGTCTGTCAAGTTTTCTTCGCACAAGAATCTACTAATACAGACACAACAACAGAAGTAACAACAACCGAAATAACTACGAACGTTATTACCAAAAAAAAGGCTACACCTACAGGCCAATTTAATTTTAAGCAGCAAATGCAAGATCTAAAAGATCAAAAAAAAGTATATTTAGCCCAAGAGGAAGCAGATAAAAAAGCCGCTAAAGAAGCAAAAATGGCCGAAGAAAAAGCCGCAAAAACAAAAGCGGAAGCGCAGAAAAGAGCAGCAGAAGAAGCTAAAATTGTAGAAGCCAAAGAAGCAGCAATTACAGCAAAAGCTAAAGCGGACGCCGATGCCATATCAGCTGCTGAGGCAAAAGAAGCAGCCAAAGTTGCCGCTATAGAAGCAAAAGAAAAAGCGGCAGCCGACAAAAAAAATGCTGAAGAAGCCAGAATAGCGGCAGTAGCAACAGAAAAAATATCTAAAGAGAAAATAGCGGCTTATGAAAAAGAAGCCGAAACTGCTAGAAATACTCAAGAAAAATTGAAAGTAACTATTGAGAAACTAAAAAAAGAAAAAGCTGAAGCCGAACAGAAATTAGCAGAATACGCAACATTAACTTTACAAAAGTCGACTTTGCTGGATGAACAAATTGCAAAAGCGACAGCTGAAGCCGATAAAAAAGCTGCTGCAGAAGCAAAAATAACCGCAGAAAAAACCGCTAAACAAAACTAATTCTCAAAAAAAAACATCAAAATAAACTCAAACCAATTTGGTTTTCAAAATCCGCTGAAAAGCGGATTTTTTTTTATTTAAACCCAAACAAACAAGATCAAACAAAACTTTTTAAAAATCGAGATCCTTACCCCAAAAAAAAGCACCATTTAAAGAATCGGATACAAGATAAAGTAACCTAAATAAAATCAAAAATACGTTAAACGAAACTATTCATAATATAAACTACAGCATTACAACATGTTAAAACTCAAATGAAGTAATTAAAAAATAAATTATTAAAACTTAAAATCAGTATACTAAAAACATTAATAAAATAAATTATGTTTGTAATCTAAACCTTAACCACTATGCTATTTTTTCTTACCTATTGGTGGATATTCTTAATTGTTTTATCCTTTCTTTTTTACAAATTTGTTTTACGTGTCTTCTTTGGAATGGTCATCGTTCCTGAAAACCGAATTGGATTAGTAACCAAAAAATTTGTTCTTTTTGGCACTGATAAATCTTTGCCAGATGGCAGAATAATCGCTACCAAAGGCGAAGCAGGATATCAAGCCAAAACACTAGCTCCTGGATTATATTGGGCAATGTGGCCTTGGCAATATGCAATAGACATGGCTTCTTTTACTATTATCCCCGAAGGAAACATCGGTTTACTATTGAGTAAAGATGGCGCTGAAATCCCAACAGGTCGTATTCTTGCACAAAAAGTAAAATCAGATAATTTTCAAGATGCCACTTTATTTCTAGATAATGGTGGTCAAAAAGGAAGGCAATCTGCTTTTATTACAACTGGATCTTACCGAATTAACACTCATTTGTTCGAAGTCGTGATTTCTCCTCAAATCGTAATTTCAGAAAATATGGTGGGAATTGTAACTGCCATGGATGGCGAACCTATTCCTATTGGACAAATTGCAGGTAAATTTGTGGATAATCACAATAATTTTCAAGATTTCGATCAATTTTTAAAGAATGGTGGAAATCGAGGATTGCAACCTCAAGTAATGCTTGCTGGTTCCTATTATATCAATTCATGGGCGATCCAAATTGAACAAACCCCAATGACCGATGTGCCAATTGGATACGTAGGCGTTGTAATTTCATACATTGGAGAAGACGGAAAAGATGTAACAGGCGACACCTTCAAACATGGAAATATTGTTTCAAAAGGACAACGTGGTGTTTGGATGGAACCTTTTGGACCAGGGAAATATGCTCTTAATAAGTACACTACAAAACTTGAACCCGTTCCTACCACCAACTTAGTTTTAAACTGGGCGGATGCCAGAAGTGAATCCCATAATTTAGACCAAAACCTATCTACCATAACCGTTCGTTCAAAAGATGGTTTTCCTTTCAATCTTGATGTATCACAAATCATTCATGTTCCAGCTAATGAAGCGCCAAAAGTAATTGCCCGTTTTGGAAGTATGAATAACTTAGTTTCCCAAGTTTTAGAGCCTACCATTGGAAATTATTTTAGAAACTCGGCTCAGGAAAGCGATGTTATTTCATTTCTTTCGACCAGAAAAGAACGCCAAGAATCGGCAAAAAATCATATCAAAATCGTTTTGGATGAATACAATGTAAACGCAGTTGATACTTTGATAGGGGATATTGTTCCGCCAGAATCGTTGATGAAAACGTTGACTGACAGAAAAATTGCCGAAGAAGAGCAAAAAACGTACCAAACGCAAAAAATGGCACAAGAACAGCGTCAAGGAATGGAAAAAGAAACTGCTATCGCCGATATGCAAAAAGAAATTGTAAAGGCTTCACAAAGTGTCGAAATTGCACAACGAACTGCCGATGCAACCGTTAAAAAAGCTGAAGGGGATGCAACCAGTTTAAAACTCAATGTAAATGCAGAAGCTGAAGCTACTAAAATGCGAGCCAATGCGGAAGCCGAAGCAACAAAAGCAAGAGCTGGAGCACAAGCAGAAGCGACAAAACTAACAGCAAGTGCCGAAGCTGAAAGAATTTCCAAAACTGGACTTGCGGAAGCTGAGAAAATCATGGCAATAGGTAAATCTACCGCCGAGGCGTATCAACTTCAAGTTTCGGCAATGGGCGGAGACAACTTTACAAAATACAAAATCACAGAGGAAATTGGTAAAGGAAAAATCAAAGTCATACCAGATGTACTTATTTCCGGGAGCAATGGAACAGACGGATCTATGAGTGGATTACTTGGTTTGAAACTTATGGAAATGATGGATACAAATAACAAACAAGATGTTTCCAAAAAATAAACAACACAATTGAATCGAGAAAAGGTCTGCTATTTATAGCAGACCTTTTTTTTACAAAATCTTTATTGCTCTTAAATTAAATATAAATTATCACAATTATCAGTTCAATCGCACTAAACAATTTCTATACTATCTCCACTGCCCTAATCGCAAACAAAATGAAGCACATAATTGTATTGAAATGAACATATCCTTATATTTTAAATACAAAAAATCGTTAAACTATTTTTTAAATAAAATCCCACAACATAATACGTGATCAAAATCGCACAATCACAAATAACAAGGTTAAGAATATCCTTAAATAATTGCTCATATAAAAACACTCAAAAGATATATTAACAAAATATTTTAATATTTTTTACTTAAAAAGTTAAAAAAATAAAAAAAAAGTTATATTTGTTTCAACCTAAAACAAATCATATCAACCAAATACCGAAAATCATGAATTTAAAATTACCATTAATCATCATTTTGCTTATCAGTTCACAATCTTTTTTCGCACAAGAATCAACAAGTACTGAAGTAACAGCTGAAGCTACTACTAAAGAAAAAGTGACAACTACAGCTCCAATTGATTTTAAAAAACAAATGCAAGATCTAAAAGATCAAGAAAAAGCCTATTTAGCAAAAGCGGAAGCAGATAAAAAAGCAGCAGCAGAAGCTAAAACAGCTCAGGAAAAAGCAGATAAATTAAAAGCAGAAGCTGATAAAAAAGCGACAGAAACAGCAAAAGCGGCAGCAGAAAAAGCTGCAACAGAAACCAAAGTTGCACAAGCTAAAGCAGAAGCAGAAGCCAAAACATCCGCTGAAAAAGTAGCTAAAGAGGAAGCAATAGTAGCAAAAGCGAAAGCCGAAGCCGACAAAAAAGCAGCAGGCGAAGCTAAAGCAGCAGCCGAAAAAACAACTAAAGAAGAAGCCATTGCGGCAAAAGCTAAAGCAGAAGCAGATAAAAAAGCGACAGAAGCAGCAGAAAAATTATCTAAAGAAAAACTGAATGCTTACACAAAGGAGGCTAATGCCGCTAAAGACGCACAAGATAAAATAGCAAAAGACGTAGAAAAACTAAAAAAAGAAAAGGAAGAGGCGGATCAAAAATTAGCAGAGTCGGCAAAATTAGCATTGCAAAAAAACACTGAACTTGAAGCACAAATCGCCAAAGCAAATGCTGAAGCAGAAAAAAAAGCAGCAGCAGAGGCAAAAATAGCTGAAGAAAAAGCGGCAAAATAAGACTGATTTTTCAAAAAAAAAGACCTTAAAACCAAAAACAAATTTAAACCAATTTAGTTTTTAAAATCCGCTAAAAAGCGGATTTTTTCATTTAGACTCAAATAAACAAGATAAAACAAAACTTTTTTAAAAATGTTTATCTTTACCCAAAAAAATACCATGCAACATATAATTGATCGCTTTATTAGCTACGTTACAATTGACACCGAATCAGACGCAAGCTCAACAACCACACCAAGTACTTCAAAACAGTGGGATTTGGCCAACAAACTTGTAGAAGAATTAAAAACCATTGGTTTACAAGAAGTAACCATAGATGACAAAGCATACATAATGGCAACATTGCCCAGTAATGTAGATCATGAAGTCCCAACTATTGGGTTTATTTCACACTTTGACACCACCCCCGATTTTACAGGTGCAAATGTAAAGCCGCAAATTATCAGTAATTATGATGGTAAAGACATCCTCTTGAATGCCGAACAAAACATCATTTTATCCCCTTCTTATTTTAAAGATTTATTGCAATACAAAGGACAAACCATAATCACCACAGACGGAACAACGCTACTGGGTGCCGATGACAAAGCCGGTATTACTGAGATTGTAACCGCTATGGAATTCCTGATCAACAATCCCGAAATCAAACACGGAAAAATTCGAATTGGATTTACACCCGATGAAGAAATTGGTCGTGGAGCCCATCATTTTGATGTTGAAAAATTCGGCGCTGATTGGGCATATACTATGGATGGTAGTCAAGTTGGCGAACTAGAATATGAAAATTTTAATGCGGCTGGCGCCAAAATCACCTTCAAAGGCAAAAGCGTACATCCTGGCTACGCTAAAGGAAAGATGATCAATTCGATGCTTATCGCCAATGATTTTATCAATGAATTACCCAAAGAAGAAACTCCTCAGGAAACAAAAGGATACGAAGGTTTTTTTCATGTACATCACCTAACAGGAAGTATAGAAGAAACCGTTTTGGAATTAATCATTCGCGATCACAACAAGAAAAAATTCGAAAAACGAAAAGTCTTAATTGAAAAAATAGCAAAAAAAATCAACAAGAAGTTTGCGAAACAATTTGGAGAAGATATCGTCATTGCAGAAATAAAAGACCAATATTACAATATGAAAGAAAAGGTAGTCCCTGTAAAGCATATTGTTGATATTGCCGAAACCGCCATGAGAGAATTAGGAATCAGACCACTTATAAAACCCATTCGTGGAGGTACAGATGGCTGTCAATTATCGTATAAAGGATTGCCTTGTCCCAACATTTTTGCAGGTGGGCACAATTTTCACGGGAAATATGAATATGTTCCTGTAGAAAGCATGCAAAAAGCAGTGAATGTAATTGTTCGAATTGCAGAAATAACTACCAAAGGAGATTATTTAAAGAAAGAAGAAAAGCTCAAAAAAAGATAAAATTTGGAATCTTCAAATAACAAAATTTCCACTTGGGATAAATTCAACAATTGGCCTGAGGAATTAGAATTACTCAAATCTATTGTTGCCAAAACTGAGCTCTTAGAAACCACTAAATGGGGAGGAACTGTCTATGTTCTCAATGGGAAAAATGTTCTTGGAGTTGGAGGATTTAAAAATTATTTTGCCCTTTGGTTTTTCAATGGCGTATTCTTGAAAGACGAAAAGAAACTTTTAGTCAATGCACAAGAAGGCGTCACCAAATCATTAAGACAATGGCGATTCTCATCAAAGGAAGAAATCAATGAATCGGATATTTTAATATACATCCACGAGGCCATTGAAAATGAAAAACAAGGAAAAATAATTAAACCTAAAAAAACAAAAGCTCTTGCAGCCATACCGGACATTTTCCAAAAGGAATTGGACATCGATCTCATTTTAGCAGAAGCATTTTCGAAATTTTCTCCTTATAAACAAAAAGAATTTTTGGAATATATAGCCGAGGCGAAACGAGAAGCAACCAAACTTTCCAGGATTGAAAAAATAAAACCAATGATACTTGAAAACATTGGTTTAAATGACAAATACAGGTAAAAAAGGAAGCTTAAAATTCCAATAAAAATCCCGAATTCCAACAATATGATTGGAATTCGGGATTTTTTCATTCAAATGATTCTTGTTACAAACTATAATTCCAATGTTTTTATGCCTAGATATCGCATTTTATGTAAATAACGCAAAAAACTACAGGACTAAATTGCTAATCTTTTAAAAAAAACTTGTTGCAAATCTGCAAGAACTTAACATTATATCATATAATTATTCGTTATATTTGTTAATACAAACCCGACAATTCACTAACGCTGAAAGGCTTACAAAAACAACTCCCTTGTTTTTCAATATCGTCAATACAATAAATTATATACTAATACAGACTATTATGATAGAAAAAAAAGAAGAAAAAGTAATTCCAGAAACAACTGTTAGTTCAGATGTAATAAAAAGTGTAAAACCCACAATTACTAAACCTACAGTTGCAAAAGCAACTACAGTAAAACCAGCTGTTGTGAAAACAAGAACTACAGCCGCAAAACCTACTACAGTTGCAACGGAAACTATTGTGAAAACTGCTGTTACAAAAACGGCATCCAGACCTGGCAGACCAAAAGGAAGCACTCTAGCAACAAAAGTTGAAAAAACCGAAGATGTTGTTAAAGACAAAATTATCGAAGACACCAAGACAGAGGAAAAAACAATAATTTCGAAAGAAAAAAAAGAGAAAAAGAAAAATAAAAAAGCAAAAATGAAAGAAAAGGAAAAAGCAAAAAAAGCGAAAGCGAAAGAAAAAGCGAAAGAAAAAGCGAAAGCTAAAGCCAAGAAGGCTAAAAAAGCTAAAAAAGACAAAGCTAAAAAAGCAAAAGTAAAAGCCAAAGCGAAAGAGAAAAAAGCAAAAGCAAAAAAGTCTAAAAAAGGTAAAAAGAACAAGAAAAAATAATCCTGTTTTTAAAATCAAAAAATCCCGAATTCCATTTTTCACAATTGGAATCCGAGATTTTTTTATTAGAATATAAAATTTTATTTTTTATTCAAGGCAGAACTCATTTCCATTGAAATAGCAGAGCGCTCCATTTTTAATTTTCCAGACATGGTTTCAATAACAACCGTAGTATCCGCAAGTTCCGAAACTTTTCCGTGAAGTCCGCTTTTTGTAATGATTTTGTCACCTACTTTTAATGTGCTTTCAAATTCTTTTTCATTCTTAGCTCTTTTTTGTTGCGGTCTAATCATAAAAAAATAGATTACTACAAACATTAATAGAAACGGTGCAAACTGAGTTAATTGTCCCATAATTTAAATATTTAGTTTTTGTTAATTAATTTTATTTTTTTAGTGGAATTGTGTATTTAAATTTTCTGCTAAATCCTTTTACATCAAACCTCTTCCAATCTTAATAATTCTTTTATTTTCCTCTAGTTCTTTTACTAAATTATCTAAAATTCCATTGATAAAAATACTACTTTTTGGAGTAGAATATTCCTTGGCCAATTCTAAATATTCATTTAAAGTTACTTTCACAGGAATAGAAGGGAATTTCAAAAATTCACAAATTGCCATTTTTAAAATGATAGTATCAATTTCAGCAATTCTATCGCTATCCCAGTTTGGGGTTTTATCAACGTATTCTTTAGCCAATTCTGATTCGTTTAAGACCGTTTTTCTAAACAAATCTTTTACGTAAGCCTTATCCTCATTATCTTTATACAATTTCGGAACTCGGAAGTTATCATCTTCTCCTTGCTTAATTCCTTTCAATTGCTTGATTATATGAGTATTTACCAATGGCACATCATCAATCCAAGTCAACTTGTCATCCTCTATATATTCATATAATTTTTCGTTAGGAACAATTACATCCGTAAAGATATTAACGATAAACTCTTTGTCTTCTTCAAATGTATTAATAGAATTGCTCATGTATTTTGCATACAAATCGCTTTCTTTTATAGCATTAAGAAGGAGAATAATATAATCATCATTCAACTCCCAATTATTTATGGAACGATTTTCTAAAGCGATGCTAAGGGAATTGTTTTCGGCAAGAATTTGAAAAATACTGTTCTTAATGAATTTTTCATTAGGATTGCGTTCTTCTTTTGTAGCCAAATGTTTTTGGCTCGATAAATGCAAAAATACAGTTTCTTTTTTGCAAATTTCTATCAAAGAAGAGAGCATAATAAGGTATAAATCTTGGATGGCATCAATACTGTAAAAAAGGAATTTTTCTTCTTTTTCAAGATCATCAGAACCATTTTGATGCATTGCATAAATGGATTGCATGACTTTAACGCGAATGTGTCTTCTATTTACCACCTTGTAAGAACTTTTTAAATTAGTCTGCAAAAATAAGAATTCCATCGCTTAAATGAAAATTTATAACTGCTTTATTTGAGAAAGTTTTAATCGCAGTTTTCAGTCGCAGTTGCAGTTTGCAGTAAAATACGCTAATAAAATCTCAGTTTTCAGTCGCGGTTTTCAGTTTTCAATCGAACTAACTGAAAAGTTGCAATTTCCAGTCACAGTCATAGTTTTCAAACAATCTCAAAATAAAAGTCTCAGTTTTCACCCTCAAACTGAGACTGTAAACTGAGACTGTAAACTGAGACTGTAAACTATAACCTAAAATCTATTTCTTACTGTTCTCTATCTTTCTTAAATCAATACGATTTTGAGCAATAGTCAAAGCAGCCTGATGTGTAGTTATACCATTTGCCACAGCATAATCAATTATTTCTAGTGTCGTATTGTAAATATTTTCTGTTTTACGCATAATTTCTGCTTTATCATAATGTGCTAATTCAGCGTAAACATTGATAATTCCACCCGCATTAATCAAGAAATCCGGCGCATATAAAATTCCTCTTTCCTGCAAAATCAAACCATGAACATTCTCGTCTGCCAATTGATTATTGGCTGCACCAGCAATCACTTTAGCTTTTATTTTGTATACAGTTTCATTATTAAGAGTTGCCCCCATAGCACATGGAGCATAAATATCAACATCGGCAGCATACAAATCATCTCCTGTAAATATCGTGGCATTGTATTTTGTAGCGACTTCTTGTAATTTCTCTTCATTAATATCCGCAATAGTAACTATAGCTCCTTCTTTTGTCAAATAATCAACCAAAGTTTCTCCAACATGTCCTATTCCTTGTACCAAGACTTTTTTACCTTGTAAATTATCCGAACCAAATTGGTGTTTTACGGCAGCTTTCATTCCCATATAAACTCCAAAAGCCGTAACGGGCGATGGATTTCCTGCTCCTCCTCTTGATTCCGAAATTCCGGTAACATAAGGAGTCACATCTCTCACAAGATCCATATCCGAAGTTTCCATCCCTACATCCTCGGCGGTAATATATCTTCCGCTTAGAGAGTGAACAAACTCTCCAAACTTACGCATCAGTTCAGGTGTTTTTTGGGTTTTGGCATCACCAATAATTACCGCTTTTCCTCCACCGATGTTTAATCCGGTTATAGCCGCTTTATATGTCATCCCTCTAGAAAGACGCAAAACATCGTTCAAGGCATCCCACTCAGTGGCATAATTAAACATACGAGTTCCTCCTAATGCAGGCCCCATAACCGAATTATGAATACCAATAATTGCTTTTAAACCTGTATCTTTGTCATTACAAAATACAATTTGTTCGTGATCATTAAAAGATAATTGTCCAAAAACAGGATCCATTTTTTGAAGTTCTTTTCCAGTTGTAACAGTGGCATTCATAGTGTTATATTTTTAGTGATAAATTACGAATTTGTCAAAAAGACACATCAAACATACGTAAAAAATAAACATACAATAATTATTTAAATGGAAAATAATTATTCGACAAACAAAAGATAACAAATGTGATTTTAAGATTATTATCAAAAATCACACGTTAAATAAAAAATAAAAACAATTCCACACAGAATATCTTAAAACATGAAAGAATTACGCTATTTAAACAAATATTTCATTAAATATAAATACAGCTTTTTGCTTGGAATTATTATCACAATAATCGCACAAATTTTCTCCTTGTTTACGCCAAAATTAATTAGCAAGTCTTTTAATGAAATCGAAACTTTTTCCCGTAGCAAAGCAGTTGACACTTCGATTATAAGCCACCAATTAATTTCAAACATTTTATTAATTATTGCCACCACGATTATTGCAGGTTTCCTTACCTTCTTAATGAGACAAACGTTGATTGTGATGTCACGCCACATCGAATTTGATTTAAAAAACGAAGTCTTTCGTCAATACGAAAATCTTTCTCAAAATTTCTACAAACAAAACCGAACCGGCGATTTAATGAACCGCATAAGTGAGGACGTTTCTAAGGTAAGAATGTACGTAGGTCCCGCCGTCATGTACACCATAAACACCTTTATTCGGTTTGCAATCGTAATTGGCTATATGTATAATGTATCACCACGCCTCACTTTATACACCATTTTGCCATTACCTCTATTATCGTATTGCATCTTCAAACTAAGTTCTGAAATCAATAAAAGAAGCACCACCTTCCAACAATACCTCTCCAAAGTATCCAGTTATACGCAAGAAGTATTCTCGGGAATTAGAGTCATAAAAGCCTATTCATTAGAAGATCAAAATCAAACGATTATTGCAAATTTGGCAAACGAAAGCAAAAGCAAAAGTTTAAGCTTGGCAAAAGTACAATCGCTATTTGGCCCATTAATGCTTGCACTTATTGGAGTAAGTAACTTAGTAGTGATTTATTTCGGAGGTCTTATGTACATTCACGGCACTATAAAAAGCATCGGAACCATAGCCGAATTTATTCTATATGTCAACATGCTAACTTGGCCAGTAGCCTCCTTGGGTTGGGTTTCATCCATGGTTCAAGAAGCAGAAGCCTCCCAAAAAAGGCTGAATGAATTTTTGAAAATTGTTCCCGAAATACAAAATAAAAATCCAAACAAATCAAAAATTGACGGCAGCATTTCTTTCAACAATGTAAGTTACACCTACGAAGATACTCATATAAAAGCATTACAAAACGTAACTTTTACCGTAAAAAAAGGAGAAACTTTGGCCATTCTTGGAAAAACAGGCTCTGGAAAATCAACCATTTTATCCTTAATTTCAAGACTTTATGACGTAACCGATGGGCAAATTACCATCGACAATAAAGACATCAGCCACTTGAACTTATTTGATTTGCGCAGCAGCATCGGAATCGTACCGCAAGATGCTTTCCTGTTTTCGGATAGCATCAAAAATAACATCAAATTCGGAAAAGAAGACGCCACCGACGAAGAAGTGGAAGCTGCCGCAAAAAGCGCCGTGGTTCATGACAATATTATGGGTTTCAACAAAAAATACGACACTATTCTCGGCGAAAGAGGAATCACGCTTTCCGGAGGGCAAAAACAAAGGGTATCTATTGCAAGGGCCATCATCAAGAATCCTGAAATTTTACTTTTCGACGATTGCTTATCAGCCGTTGATACCGAAACCGAAGAAGCTATTTTAAATAACTTATACGAAATTTGTAAAAATAAAACCACAATAATAGTAAGCCATCGGGTTTCGTCAGCAAAAAATGCCGACAAAATCATCATTCTTGAAGACGGTAAGATAATTCAACAAGGTTCTCATAATCAATTGATAAATGAAGATGGGCACTATGCTTCCTTATATTTAAAACAACTTTCAGAAAAAGAATTGCTATAATTGTTGTATAATACATATATTTTTATGATTTTTGATTGTTATTAAATATTAAATTGACTGAAAGGATTATGAGAGAAAATGACATGTTAGAAAAAGAAGAGATATTTTCAAAGGTTTTAAGAGCTGGTAGAAGAACCTATTTCTTTGATGTAAGAGCAACAAAAGCGGACGATTATTATATTACGATTACCGAAAGTAAAAAATTCACCGAAGAAGACGGATCTTTCCACTTCAAGAAACATAAAATTTACTTATATAAAGAAGATTTTACCGCATTTTCCGAAATTTTAGAGGACATGACTTCTTACGTATTAAACCACAAAGGAGAAGAAGTAATCTCTGAAAGACATCAAAAAGATTTCAAAAAAGAATATAATTCAGATAAAACAAACGAAGATATTATTCCAAGCACATCCAGTTTTACCGATATCGAATTTGACGATATTTAATTAAAACTTCCTTGCTTACTTAACCAAAAGCCCAAAAGTCTTATGATTTTTGGGCTTTTCGTTATTAATTACAAAAATATTCAGGAGCACAATTATAATGTTTTTTCAATACATTTAGTCCCGCTGTACACAGTATCTTTTATCTTTTTCCTTCCCAAAAAAGGAAAAGATAAAAGGATACATGCTCCCATCGGGGCTATTCTACACTTTCTATTTTTCATAAAACCCATCCCAACTGCTGTTTGAAAAACACTTTTTTTTATATCTTTAAACCCAAACATTCAAGCGAAGCATCAAAATGAAAACCAACTTATTAATCATTCCTGGACTTGGCGATTCAGGCGAAAACCACTGGCAAAGCTTTTGGCTCAAAAAATTCACAAATTCCACAAAAGTAATTCAAGACAATTGGGAGGAACCTCAACTAGACAAATGGTTGCATACCCTAAATGAATCTATACAAAAACTAGATTCCCCAACTATTTTAGTCGCACACAGCCTAGGTGTTTCTCTAGTGATTCATTGGATAGCCCAAAATAACAATCCAAACATTGTAGGCGCTTTACTGGTGGCCCCTGCCGACGTAGATTCACCCGATTACACACCCGATTTTCTGAGAAACTTTGCCCCAATACCAACAGCAAAATTACCTTTTCCGTCTTTTGTAATTGCTTCAGAAAACGATACATATATATCTCTGGAAAGGGCGCAATATTTAGCAAAAATATGGGGAAGCGATTTTGTAAACATCGGTCAAAAAGGACATATCAACTCCGATTCAAAATTAGAGTATTGGGAACAAGGACAACAGTTTTTAGAACAATTAATAGAGAAGATAAACTCATAAAAAAGGATATTCAACTTTTAGAAAATTATATGACCATCCGCAACTAGTACCAAGTTTAAAAATTTAGCCACAAATTAAACTAATTGTCAAGAATTTTTTATTATCTACTCCAGAAATTAGTTTGAATTACTGTAATTCGTAAAAAAAATGGTTCGCAAAGCGAACATCCATATAAACTAAAATACTGCTTCATGTATTATTTTATTTTTTGGTGTCGAGAAAGTTACTACAAAGCTATATCTTACAATCTGTGTAACAAAACTATCCCTAGTTCTGGCTATTTTAAGAAAGGTACAAAAATACAGTATTAACCTTAGGAGCCATTAAAACTCGAACTATACTTCTGCTTTTAACCTTTCAGTTTCCTTTTAAATTAAATATTTAAAAAACACATTCATATTGCTGAAAAACAGCTATTTACAATTACAAAATCAATAAAAATCGAGTTGAAATTATTATCTTTGTATACTGTTTTATATTGTTTTAATTGTCAAACCAATTAAAAAAGATGATCATGAAAAAAAACTTATCCATTGCAGATTGCTATATTCCAATTGTATTTTCCTAAGAGCAGAGACACGAACTTAAAAACAACACATTTGAAGCAAATGGAAGTTAAAAGAGACAGAATTCCCACTTGCGACAGTTTGCAAAATTCTAACCACCATTTTCGAAACCAATAAATGAAAACAACTGCATATATAGGAACCAGCTTGGATGGTTTTATTGCAAGAAAAGATGGAGCAATCGATTGGTTAGTTCAATTTGAAAACCAAGAGGTCAACAAAACCTACGCAGAATTCATTAACGAGATTGACGCAATGGTAATAGGAAGAGGAACTTTTGAAAAAGTCCTCACTTTTCCTTTTTGGCCGTACGAACAACAAGTTTTCGTATTAAGCAACCATATCAAACAAATACCGGATAACCTAAAAGAAAAAGTTACCCTTCTTTCGATGGAACCAAAAGAGTTACTGGATTATCTTTCTAAAAAAGGGTATTCTACTATTTGTGTCGATGGTGGAAAAGTGATACAAAGCTTTCTAAAAGAAAATTTGATCGATGAGTTAATCATTACAAAAGTCCCAATTCTTATAGGAAGCGGCATTCCGTTGTTTGGACAACTTGATAAAGATCTTCTCTTTAAACACATCCATACCAATGTATATTCCAATGGACTTGTAAAGAGCCTATACGTAAAAACATAGATACAATTAAAAAAATGTAACTATTGGCAATTCCTTTTTTAGTCTATAATTTAAATAAACAAAATAGTATTGAAAAAGAAAATACTTAACCTATAAAATAAAAATCATGGAAAACACAAAATGGGAAATAGACCCAACACATTCCGAAGTGCATTTCGAGATAAAACATCTTATGATTGCAACTTTAACAGGGAGATTCAACGAGATAAGTGGAACTGCCGAGGCAGAAGAAAATTTTGAAAATGCGAAGTTTTCATTTAGCGCCAATGTTGATTCCATCAACACCAATGACGAAAAAAGAGATGCCCACTTAAAAAGTGCCGATTTTTTCGATGCAGAAAAATTCCCAAATATAACTTTCATTTCCACTAAATTCAAAAGAACCGGTGATACAGTTTTTGAATTAATAGGCAAGCTTACCATTAAAGAAATCACAAAACCAACTATTATAAACATAAAATATGGCGGTACAGCCAAGGATCCTTGGGGAAATATTAAAGCGGGTTTTCAACTAAAAGGAAAAATAAATCGTAGAGATTTTGGATTGCTGTGGAATGCCACTATAGAAGCTGGCGGTGTTTTGGTGGGCGAGGAAGTGAAAATAGTTGCCAATATTGAGTTGTTCAAGAAATAATGCTAAAAGTAAATTGACCCAAAAACTATCGGTAATCACTTTTAAAATCATCATACAAAGAACTTCGCATCAGATATGATGCGAAATATACTTAGACAATCAGAAAGAAAAAATCAGAACAAACTAAACACTATCCAATTCGTAACCCATTTTCAATTTTAAAATCGGGGGCCAATAAAATAACGTCTCCCTCCTCGCCTACTGCGCCTAACACGAGACATTCGCTCATAAACTTCCCGATTTGTTTTTTTGGAAAATTGACAACAGCAACTATTTGTCTGTTTACTAATTCTTCTTTTTGATAGCGTTTGGTAATTTGTGCCGATGTTTTTCGGATTCCAATTGCGGCACCAAAATCAATGGTGAGTTGGAAAGCTGGTTTGCGAGCTTCGGGAAAATCATTGGCTTCCAATATTGTTCCCACACGCATTTCCACTCTTTCGAATTCAGACCACGTTAATTCCATCTTTTTGTTTACCGTTTCCATAGTATAGTTTAAAAGTTTTCTAAAATCTAAATTTACTATTTCCAACCAAAAAAACAATCCTTTTTTATAACTTTAAACTTTAAATAAAACTTCAAACTTTAAACAAACCTAATGGCACAAACTCCTTCAAATATGTTACCTCTAGGAACTTTGGCTCCAAAGTTCAACCTAAAAGACACCAATTCTAATTTTTATTATTCTTTTGATGAATTAAAAGGTCCAAAAGGCACATTGGTTATTTTTATCTGCAATCACTGTCCTTTTGTCCTTCATGCTGTCGAAGAAATCGTACGGATTGCCAATGATTATCGGGTTCAAGGCATTCGAACAATTGCCATTTCCAGTAATGACATTTCAAAATATCCGCAAGATGCTCCCGAGCTGATGACCGAGTTTGCTTTCCAAAACAAAATGGAATTCCCTTATTTATATGATGAAAGCCAAGAAGTCGCAAAGGCGTATGATGCCGCTTGTACTCCTGATTTTTTCCTTTTTGACTCCGAAGATAAATTATTTTATAGAGGACAAATGGACGATTCAAGACCTGGAAATGGGATTCCGATTAGCGGTAGTGATTTGAGAGGTGCCATCGACGCACTTATTTACAATAGAAATTTGAAAAAACCCCAAAAACCAAGTATTGGCTGTAATATTAAATGGAAAACGGAGTAAGTCGGCAGGTTACAGATTGCAGGTGACAGAAAATGCAGAATTCAGATTGCGGATTGCAGAAAATAGTGAAACACAATATCGATTGGATATATGCAAATCGATTATTAAGTAAATAATTTTTTAAACCAAAAAGTCCCAAAATTTTCATTTTGGGACCTTTTATTTATGTTACAACTGATAACTGAATTCTGCTATCTGAATTCTGCTATCTGATAACTGTTGTCTGATAACTATTTTACTTCCATCAATTCTACGTCGAAAATCAAAGTGGCATTTGGTGGAATTGCACCTCCAGCACCACGAGATCCGTATCCTAAATCAGATGGGATAACGAAACGAGCTTTATCGCCAACTCTTAACAATGCGATACCTTCGTCCCAACCTTCGATTACTTGACCTTGACCCAACCTGAATTCGATTGGTTTTTTTCTTGGATAAGAAGAGTCAAAAACTTTTCCGTTTTCCAATGAACCTTCATAGTGAACGGCAACTGTTTTTCCACTTTCCGCTTGTTTACCGTCTCCTTTTTGGATAAATTGGTAACGCAAACCGCTTTCTGTTTTTTCAAAACCGGCAGCCAATTTTTCCATTTTTGCTTCTGATTCTGCTTTCAAAGCTGCATCGCGTTTCAAACGAGCTCCTTTTAAACCTACAAAAGCTTCAATAGCATTCCATTTTTGAGCTTCCTCACCTACTCGGATAATTTCAACTGATTCTAAGGCATCTCCTTGAGCAATAGCATCTACAACATCTTGTCCTTCTACTACATTTCCAAAAACAGTATGTTTGTCATCAAGCCAAGGCGTTGCAATATGTGTGATAAAGAACTGAGAACCATTAGATCCTGGACCTGAATTTGCCATCGACAAAACACCCGGTGCATCGTGACGCAAATCTTGATGAAATTCATCGTCAAACTTGTATCCTGGATCTCCAGTTCCTGTTCCTTGAGGACAACCTCCTTGAACCATGAAATCTGGAATCACTCTATGAAAATTTAAACCATCATAGAATTTTTGCCCTTGAGGTTTTACTTTATTTTCCATATTTCCTTCTGCAAGAGCTACAAAATTCCCTACAGTTCCTGGTGTTAAATCATGTGTTAGTTTTACTAAAATCGACCCTTTTGCGGTATTGAATTTAGCATATATTCCGTTTTCCATTGTATTTAATTTTTATTGAGGTGCAAATTTACGAAAATAATTAGAGAAAGAGAAAATTTGAAGATTTGAATATATAAATGCGGGAGCCATAAATGCAAATGTATAAGGGAATAGTCATTAGATTCAGTAAACTCATAATAGACTAGATACAATTTAATGCAAACTCAAAGGAAAAACAGCTATGATTGTACATAATTATATCATTACAAACCCTAACTATCGAACAGAATACGTTTGAGGTTTCAATTTATACTTAATTACATTATCTACTGATTTTAAGATAGTTACAATGTTATTCGATACAATTATTTTGTACCTTTAGCGGTATTAATTTTAAATCCAATTGCAATGAAAATGTTAGTTAATGTTATCTTTCCTATTGAGCCTTTCAACTCATTGGTTAGAAATGGTACAGCGGGTGAACTCATCGGTCGAATAGTTGATGATACCAAACCTGAGAGCGTTTATTTTTGTGAACAAGAAGGAAATCGCTCTGCAGTTATGATTATTGAAATTCCGGACGCTGCTGCCGTTCCTGCTATTGCAGAACCGTGGTTTTTGAATTTTGAAGCCCATTGCGAATTTAGAATTGCAATGACCCCCGATGATTTACAACGAGCCAATCTCATCAAACTCGCCGAAAAGTGGAACCATGTCCCTGCCTAATCATCGTTGAACTAATTAAAAAAGAACCATTTCTTATACATAGAGGTGGTTTTTTTTATAAAAAATGTTCGGGATATGTTGCGAAAAGGTTAACCATATAAGACATATAGAACATATAAATTATTGCTTTTTTCATCCTAGCTTAAATGACCTAATATGCCTTATTTTATTTCATTTGCTTTTAAAACCCTTAAAAAATTACCACCCAAAACCTTCATAATATCTTGCTTGCTAAATCCTTTTTCCACCAATGCTTTTGTGATGAGAGGATATTTTGTCACATCATCAAGTTCTAATGGAGGAGACTCGATTCCGTCAAAATCGGATCCGATGCCTACATAATCAACACCAACTAACTTCATTATGTACTCTATATTTTCAATTACCACCGAAAATGGCACACGCAAGGGATCTACCTCAATTTTATATTTATCAAATAAAAATGCTTCACTTAAGTCTGCTGATAAGCCTGTTTTTATAAGAGAGTCATTTTCAACGGCATGTTTCTCCATAAAAAAGTCTTTGCCTTTCATATAGTTATTATCCAAAAACCCAGAATAAAAATTGACCTGAATGACACCTCCATTTTTGGCAATGGCCTTTATTTGTTCATCGTTTAAATTTCGTTGACTCTGACATAAAGTATAAACCGAACTATGGGAAGCGATCACTGGTTTTGTAGTGGTCTGGATAACATCCCAAAAAGTTTGCGCCCCAACATGACTGATATCCACCAACATCCCCATAGTATTCATGTTTTTTACTACTTGTTTCCCAAAATCGGTCAATCCTTTATGCGTTAATTCTGTATTGAAAGTCTCATCATAAGCACTTGTTGCCCAAGGAGTAGAATTATTCCAAGTAAGCGTCATGTATCTTGCACCGCGTTTATAGAAATGCGCTAGTTTATCTAAATCATTTTCTATCATGTGTCCGCCTTCAACACCAAACATGGCTGCTATTTTATTTTGTTTTACGGCTTTATACAATTCTTTACTATTGGCTACTTTTACTATTTTATCAGAATTGCGTTTTAAGACTGCATCCAAAGAATCCATTTGGCGATTGGCAAAGGTATAAGGCTCCTTTTTATCACCATCACAAAACACCGAAAAAACTTGTACATCAACGCCACCTTGCTTCAATCTTACCAAATCACTGTGCGTTTTCCCCCTTAAATCGGTATCAAAAACATATCCAAGATCCGTTGTTTTGGAAAGAAAATCATTGTGCGTATCCACCATAATGGCATCCGAATGGATTTTCTCATAGGATTGCGCCATGAATTGCTGCGCTAATAAAATACCGATTATTGCAATTTTGATTTTCATAGCGATTATTTTAATTATTACAACCCGTTAGTTAGAATTCATGAAAATTTTATTTAACACATAGAAACATAGATTTTATTTAACAAAAGAACACAAAAAGAAATGCATTTCTTTCACATAGACAACTATGTGTGTTTTAAATAAGTGAAACGCCTACTTTTGACCTTACAAAATCTATGTTTCTCCTATGTTTGCGAAGTTATCGATTTTAATTTTTAAAGTCAATAAATTTGAATAATGAAGTGAAAAAGAATGAGAGAACATATGTCCCTAAATAGTTCAAAGAAACATATTGA
>Ga0184629_10000283_pt1 | contig 22643 bp, 19 predicted proteins | sample PLM4_32_b1_FD_133158 | JGI IMG/M metagenome (GOLD analysis project Ga0184629, IMG submission 133158) | Groundwater sediment microbial communities from an aquifer in East River, Colorado, USA - PLM4_32_b1 | ecosystem: Environmental > Terrestrial > Soil > Riparian zone | place: USA: East River...
ACCGCGTCTTATAGCTTGGATCCGCCGCGGCGGACTACCAACTGAGCTACTTCCGCATTTTTTATTTACTCCAAAGAACTCCATGTAGAGTCAAAACTCTTACGTCCCTACACAACCCCCTAATCAAGGGGGAGTGGGGGAAATAGGATTCGAACCTATGAAGTCATAAGACAACAGATTTACAGTCTGTCCCAGTTGGCCGCTTTGGTATTCCCCCAACCCTACAATCTTTTTAAGAACGAATGAAAAGCCTCCCGATGCATCAGGAGGCTTTTTTAAAAAGAGAGTGCAAAATTATACGCTTTTCCACTTTTTCAAAACTTAAAATCAGATTTTCGCAGATAATAAGATCATAACACAATTAGGATAAGTCCTGGGACAACATCCAATCGGAGAAGAATTAGCCTACATTGCTATTATTTCAGTGATTATACCTTCTCCAAATTCTTTCTTGAACATCGCCAGAACTTCAATCTTGTGAAGTGAAAAATCGTGCCGCATGGTAGGCGAATCAAATTCTACGAAGAGTACTTTATTTTTAATATATATTTTTTTGGTCCGTTTTGCGATGGGCTTACCCACCAACCTCTCCCAGGAGTCAATTAAGTTGGCTTCGTCAAATTTATTGGTGAGCCGATAGGAGTTGAGCATATCACGAATGGCCTGACCAACGGATTGAAATTCACCTTTTTTATAACTGCTCATAGAACGCTTACTTTTCCGTTTTCGATTGTATAGATAATGGCCTCTGCATGTATCTGATCCAGCAATCCTTTTGTTCTGTCCGGGCGCGCATCCGTTATGAATAATTGCCCAAGATCCGTTTTAATAAGTTCCAACAACCTGGCGATACGAAAGTCATCTAATTTATCAAAAATATCGTCTAAAAGCAGAATAGGTTTGAAGCCTTTGTGTTTTTTCAGTATTTCAAATTGAGCCAACTTTAACGAGATAACAAACGACTTCTGCTGGCCCTGCGAACCCAGTCTTTTAATATCCTCATTTTCCAGCGTAAAACGATAATCATCGCGGTGAATACCAAAATTTGTGCGCTGAAGCGCAAGATCCTTTTGGCGTGTGTTGATAAGACCCTCCGAAAAATCTATGTCTTTTAATTCAGAAACATATTCTAAATCAGTGTTTTCATTTTCGGCCACAATAAATTGATAGAACTTTCTGAAAACAGGCAGAAACTCGTTCACAAATTCTATCCTTTTTTCCAAGATTGATTTTCCGAATTTGACCAGAACCTGATCATACGATTCTACCGCGACCCAATCAACCGAACCTCTTTCATAAAACATTTTTAGCAGACTATTCCGTTGCTTTAAGACGTGATTGTATTGCATTAAGTCTTCCAGGTATTTGTTATCCAGTTGAGAAATAATGCTGTCAAAAAATTTTCTGCGGGCCTCGCTTCCATCTTTAACCAGGTCGACGTCGTCGGGAGCAATTAGTATTACCGGATATTTACCGATGTGCTCGCTTAATTTTTGGTAATCATACAGTCCTTCACGAAAGATCTTCTTTGTACCCATCTGCACAGAACTGGTAATTTCATTAATAGATGATCCAATCCTGAACCCTCCTTTTACCATAAAATGACTTTGGTCATGAAGGATACAGTAATGATCCGACGAAGAAAAAGCGCTTTTTGTAAAGGATAAATAAAAAATTGCATCCAGTAAATTTGTTTTACCGCTGCCATTTTTGCCTACCAAAACATTGATTCGGGAAGAAAAATTGAGGTTAACCTCCTGATAGTTCTTAAAATTCAGAAGCTGAAGCTTTTCAAGTCGCATTAGTAATTACGAGGAAAGTTTGGCGAATGTTCGTTTGGGAATTAATTTCGCAACTCGGATCAAAAATAGGGATATGCCTACGACAACCAAAGCAAAGAACGAATCCACGCTGACGCAGAAGAGCGACAACATCGAATTCTCGAAGGAAACCTACCTGTATTGGTATGAGAGCATGCAGTTGATGCGCAAGTTTGAGGAAAAAGCGGGACAGCTCTATGGTATGCAGAAAATCAAAGGTTTCTGCCACCTATACATAGGCCAGGAGGCATGCGCTTCAGGTGCAGTAACGGCCTTAAGAAAAGGCGACAAGTGGATCACCGCGTATCGGGATCATGGTCACCCGCTCGCTTTGGGGACAGATCCGAAGGCCATCATGGCTGAACTCTATGGTAAGGAAACCGGAACAACAAAAGGTAAGGGCGGTTCAATGCATATTTTTGATAAGGGAGTGGGTTTCGTTGGTGGTCATGGCATTGTAGGCGCTCAGATTCCGCTTGGAGCCGGAATCGCTTTCGCGGAAAAATATAATAAAACCGGAAACTTGTGTATTTGTTATATGGGGGATGGTGCCGTTCGACAGGGTTCATTCCATGAATCGCTTAACTTGGCGATGCTGTGGAAGCTGCCGGTGATTTTTGTAATTGAGAATAACGGTTATGCGATGGGCACTTCCGTACAACGTTCATCAAATGTAACGCAACTTTATACGTTAGCAGATGCCTATGACATGCCCTCTGAACCTGTTGATGCTATGAAACCAGAGGAAGTTCATAAATCAGTAGCCCGCGCTGCAGAGCGTGCCCGCAGTGGTGAAGGGCCTACGCTATTAGAATTCAGAACCTATCGGTACAAAGGTCATTCTATGTCTGATCCCCAGAAATACAGAACAAAGGATGAAGTTGAACAATACAAAGAACGCGACCCGGTGGAGGTTGTAAGAAAAACCGTGTTGGAGAAGAAGTTTGTCACAGAAAAAGAGCTTGAAGTAATTGATCAGAAGATTCTTGGTATAGTAGAGGAAAGTGTGAAGTTTGCTGAAGAATCCAAATTCCCAGATCCCGCTGAGGCATTGACCGACGTTTATGTCCAGTCGGATTATCCATTCATTATGGACTAACTCTCCTTTTGTTTAGAATCATCTAATTTGTAGTTTTGCGCCCCGTCCGCAAAGACGACCTAATTTTTATAACTGGTTTAATGAATTGATACCCGCGGTTGGCTGCGGAAATAACGTTGAAAGACAATGGCTAAAAAAGAAGAACACAAACACGAACTTCTCGAGAACCCGGAAGCGCTGAAAGAGAAGTTGGCAGGAGCCGAGAATTGGTTGGAAAGCAATCCAAAAGTTGCTGTTGGTTTTGCTACCGCGATTCTTTTGATCGTCGGTGGATACTTTGGTTTCCACTATTATAAAAACTCCCAGAATGTACTTGCCCAAAAGGAAATGTTTCAGGCAGTCTTCTATTTCGAAGCGGATAGCCTGGACAAAGCATTAAACGGTGATGGCAACAACCTGGGATTTCTTAACATTATAGAGGACTACGGAATAACCGATGCTGGCAATCTTTCTAACTACTATGCCGGTGTTTGCTACCTCAAGCAAGGCAAGTTCGAATTAGCTAGGCTCTATTTGGAAGACTTTAGTTCAAATGATTTGTTAGTGCAGGCTCGGGCTTATAGCCTACTTGGTGATACCTATATGGAAGAACAGAAGTTCGAAGATGCTGCAAAGTTTTATAACAAGGCAGCGAATTACAGGCCAAACAAATATTTCTCTCCAGCCTATTTAATGAAGGAGGCTTTAGCATACGAAAAGCTCAACCAAAATGACAAAGCCAAAGAAGCCTACGAAAAAATCATCACCAAATACTGGGATTCCGGGGAATACCAGAATGCCCGAAAGTTCAAAGCAAGGTTGGAAAGCAATTCATAAATATTTTAAGTTAAATTTCCGGGGATAGATTTTTCTATCCCTTTTTTTATTGAATAACATTTCGCAAGAAACAAAAAGAAATCGTATGGCCGGACCTCTGAAATCAGGAAAAGTAAAGACCAAAATTGATTTAGCGAAAAAGAAATTTGCCATTGTCGTGGCGGAATGGAACGAAGAAATTACGGAGGCGCTTTATGAAGGCGCCATGACGTGTTTGACCGGTAATGGCGTAAAAAAAGAAAACATCACGCGGAAAAATGTACCCGGCGCCTTTGAGCTCTCGCTGGGTGCTTTATGGATGGGGGAAAAAAAGGATATCCATGCCGTTATTTGTTTGGGGTGTGTTGTTCAGGGAGAAACTCCTCACTTCGATTATATCTGCCAGGCTGTAGCCTATGGTATCACCGCGGCAGGATTAAAAACCCGGAAGCCAGTAATCTTTGGCGTGCTGACGACATTGAACAAAAAACAGGCTTTTGATAGAGCCGGTGGCAAGTATGGGAATAAGGGAGAAGAGGCCGCGCTTACCGCGATTAAGATGTTAGAGTTTTAATCCCCGGTAGGGCCAAATAAAAAGGGCACTGAATTAAGTGCCCTTTTATGTGTGTAATTGATTAATAATAATCACATATTCTTAACAATCTCTTGTCCAAACTCAGAGCATTTCAAAAGGGTTGCACCCTTCATCTGACGATGGAAATCATAGGTTACACGCTGCTTAGAGATCGAAGCTTCCAGACCCTTGTATATTAAATTGGCGGCTTCAAGCCACCCCATATATTCCAGCATCATCACACCCGAAAGAATTAATGAACCTGGATTCACTTTATCCTGGCCCGCATATTTAGGTGCTGTTCCATGTGTTGCTTCAAAGATCGCATGACCGGTCAGGTAGTTCACGTTCCCTCCCGGCGCAATACCAATACCACCAACAATTGCGGCCAGTGCATCAGAGATATAATCACCGTTAAGATTCAACGTGGCTACTACTGAATATTCATCTGGTCGCAACAAAATTTGTTGCAAAAATGCATCTGCAATAACGTCGTTAATGACCAACTTGTGACCATCTTTATTAATTACCTGCCACGGTCCGCCGTCCAGATCAACGGCTCCAAATTCCCTCTTCGCCAGGGCATAACCCCAATCACGAAAACCGCCTTCAGTAAATTTCATGATGTTCCCTTTATGCACTAACGATAGGGTAGGTTTTTTGTGTTCTAAAGCGTATTCTAATGCCGATCGTACAAGGCGTTCCGTTCCCTCTCTTGAAACCGGTTTAATACCAATGCCTGAAGTTCCCGGAAATCGAATTTTTTTATAACTCTTTGGAAAATTATCTTTCAAGAGTTGCATGAATTTTTTATTCTCGTCGCTCCCTTCCTCGAATTCAATTCCGGCATAAATATCCTCGGTGTTTTCACGAAATATAACCATGTCCGTTTTATGCGGCTCTTTCACGGGAGAGGGAACACCTTTGAACCAACGCACTGGCCGTACACAAGCAAACAGATCAAGTTCCTGGCGGAGGGCAACATTAAGGGAACGGATACCCCCACCAACAGGGGTAGTCAATGGTCCCTTAATACCAACCAGATATTCTTTAAAGATATTAAGCGTTTCATCGGGCATCCAGTTTCCGGTTTTGTTAAATGCCTTTTCCCCTGCAAGAACTTCCTTCCAATTGATTTTGCGTTTGCCATTGTAGGCCTTCTCCACAGCCTTATCAAAAACAAGTTGGGAAGCAGGCCAAATGTCTACGCCGGTACCATCACCCTCAATAAATGGAATAGTTGGATTATGAGGCACATTTAGCTTACCATTACTAATGCTAATTTTCTGATCGCTCATTTTTATTTCTTTTTATGTTTAATGTAGAGTTGCTCCGTTTTGAGCGCGGAAAATTATAAAATTAAGGTTAGAAATGAAGATATTTTTCTTCATAAGGCGTTTATTGGATAAATTATAATTCATGAAAACGATTTCCGTATTCATCTCATTCCTAATTCTTGTTGGATTCGATCAGAGACCGCATCCCAGTGATACGGCCTGCCTTTCTCCAGAAGAAAAGAAACTATATGATCTTATCATGGACTATCGCAGGGACCTAAAACTTGAGACTATTCCCCTTTCAGAAAGTCTCACATTGGTGGCTCAAACACATGCGCGTGATCTTTCTGAGAATTATAAGTTTGATCCTGCGAACAAATGCAATCCACACAGTTGGTCGCAGAAAGGCAAATGGACTTCCTGCTGCTATACTAATGATCACAAAAAAGCAAGTTGCATGTGGACCAAGCCAAAAGAGATCGCCGGGTATCCGGGAAACGGCTTTGAAATCGCTTATTATAGCTCCCTCGGGGCAAATGCACAGGAGGGGCTTGATGGCTGGAAAATAAGTCCAGGGCATAACCCGCTACTGATCAATAGTGGTACATGGGAAAAAGTGAAGTGGAATGGCATTGGAATCGGCATTTACAAAGAATATGGGCTTGTCTGGTTTGGAGAAGCTTTGGATGAAAAATTGCCGAATTTGTGTGAGTAGGTTTAGAATGAAAATCTATTCCCAATAATAGACTTTAGATATGTCAGGATAGCCAAAAAGAACGAAATTTTAAGGTTTTCACCCTTGGCCTGGAATTGGCAGTAGATCATTCAAAAACTAATTGTTTTATGATACTCCAGTTCTTCTTCAGGCGACTCTCAACCGAGAAGCAGGTTTTGTACCTTAAGAAAAAGGGCGTTGCATTGGGTACCCGTGCAAAGAACGGTCGCAAGATTTACATTTATATGCTTCGTGACTTGTTTGTGGAAGTACTCTATACGAACGACAACACAGAAGAGGCTCCCGAAAAATTGAATATGTTAAGAGGTTTAAAAAACCTTAACGAATACCTTGAAAATGAATTTAAGACCAGTTTTTAAACTGGTCTTATTTCTTACCAAGAACTTTAACCATGGTTTCTCCAATTTCTGCCGGAGATTCTACCACGTGAATTCCACATTCCTTCATAATTTTCATCTTTGCTGCAGCGGTGTCGTCAGCACCCCCTATGATCGCTCCCGCATGACCCATTCTTCTGCCAGGCGGGGCGGTCTGACCTGCAATAAATCCAACAACGGGTTTCTTATTTCCATTTTCCTTGACCCAACGTGCAGCAAGCGGTTCATAATTTCCACCAATCTCGCCAATCATTACAATAGCGTCGGTTTCAGGATCATTCATTAATAATTCAACAGCATCCTTAGTGGGTGTTCCAATGATGGGATCGCCTCCTATGCCAATAGCGGTTGAAATCCCTAGTCCTGCTTTTACAATCTGATCGGCAGCTTCATAGGTTAAAGTACCTGACTTAGAAACTATACCTATTCTTCCTTTCTTGAAAACAAATCCAGGCATAATGCCAACCTTAGCCTCGCCTGGAGTTATAACACCAGGGCAGTTCGGACCAATAAGCGTAACCCCTTTGTGTTGTAAATATTTCTTCGCCGTCATCATATCCTTCACTGGAATTCCTTCTGTAATAGTGATGATCACTTTAATTCCTCCATCAACCGCTTCCATAATTGCATCGGCTGCAAAGGCAGGTGGCACAAAAATAATAGAAACATCCGCGCCTGTTTTTTCAACGGCTTCCTTCACCGTGTTAAAAACAGGTCTTCCCAAGTGCTCAGTTCCACCTTTGGCTGGAGTTACTCCGCCGACTACATTAGTTCCATATTCAATCATCTGGCCTGCGTGGAAAGAACCTTCAGAACCTGTGAACCCCTGAACGATAACACGGGAATTTTTATTTACCAGTACACTCATGGAAGTTTGCTTTTTGAGAAGCACAAAATTAGGATAATAAACCTTTTGACCAAACCAGGCATAAACAAGAAAAGCTTTCATATCACTGAAAGCTTTTCTTTGGCAGGCCTACGGTGTCCTACTTCTTTGGTGGAAGAGTTTTGATTCCATTTCGAAGCAAGAACCCCTCATAGTCTTCTTTATAGGCTGGTACATCCGGGGCAAGTTTCATAGCGTCGTGGTAATAGGTGATCGCATCAATGAGTAAGCCATTCTGCTCATAAAATCCTGCAATAAAGAATTTATTTAATGCTGTTGGTTCGGCCGTCTGGCTGGCTATTTCAGCTAAAAGGCTCTTGATTCTTTCTTTATCTGCTTTCGAAAGTTTCTTCAGGGTGTAATCATCAGAAACTTTAGCATTGTTAGCTTTAGAAACAACCGATACCATAATGTTATCCTCGTTTTCAAAATTCTTGTCATTAAGGTCTACAACGATTGAGTTTTCCGTTGTTTCTATAGAATTCAACTCGTCACCAAACATACTTTTGAATGTAACCTTATATGGCTTGAGGGCTATATGACCTTCCCAACTGATCGTTACGTTGTTGCCATAAACAACCGCCATTTCCGGTCGCGGCAGATAAACTTTAATATTGTCGGCACCGCGGTTGACTGCTCCCGTAGCGGCCAGGTTATTCTTGGGTCCGGTATTGGCACTTAGAATAAAATCCGTGTATTTGTTTAAGACACTTGCTCCTCCACTGACCCTCGACGAAAGATCGGATACTTTATATTTACCTGATTGCTTCAACTCAAGCGGTTTCCCGGTAACGTGAACCAGTCCCAAATAAGAGTTTTCGGCAACTTTTAATTCATCGGTTGATTTCAAACCTGAGCCTACTTTTACTTGTTGCCAGTCTTCGCCGGACTTCAATTCATTTTTGCCTTTATTAACAAGCACTTTAAAGGCATACTCTTGTGCATGGACCTGTCCAAAACCGACAAGCATAAAAACTACCAATGCCAACCAATTTGATTTCATGAGTCTTATTATTTTTTTCCTGTTCCTGAAATATCCTTCTCTAGTTATTCAGCATGAGTATAGTCTGATCTGATGGAAATTGCAAGAATTGGTAATATAGATCAAAAATAAGATAATCCTTTTGAATAGTATATCCCTGAAAGCGGTGAAGCTGTGAAAAACGACATTCAAAAATCTCTCCTGGAGAGGGAATGTCGCTATTTCATACCATGGCGCAACAAAAACTCATCATAAGCCTCCTTAAAAGATGGCACGTCCGGGGCTAATTTAATAGCCTCTTCATATGCCGATATAGCATCAATTAACAGGTTATTCTCCTCATAGAAACTTGCGAGTATAAGTTTATTTAATGCCGTTTGTTCCGTTACATCGGCGCTGATTTCACTAAGCGATTTCTTTACGCCAGCCTGTTCAGCGGGCGCAAGCCTTTTAATAAGATGTTGCTTAGACACTTGTTTGGGATCAGCCTTCGATTTTACTTCCACCAAAATCGCGTTTTCGTTTACAAATTTTGGATCGGCAAGATCGATATGGAAGTTCGTCTCGGGCGTGTCAAATTTCATTAACTCATCGTCAAACATGTTCCTTAATGTTACGGTATAAGGACCGGCTATTGTGGTTCCATCCCAGCTTATAGTAGCCGCATTATTATAAATACCGGAGTATTGATTTTCCGGCAACATCAATTTGATGGCATAGTTTTCACCACGGTCTACTGCTCCCGTTGCACTCAAACGGTTCTTCTTTGCTTCAGCAGAGTTACTGCTTAAGATGAAGTCTGTGTATTTGTTCACTACGCCTGAACCCTTTCCAACTTTTTTATCAAGGTCAGATACTTTATAACTACCGGCTAGTTTCAGTTCCATCGGTTTTCCGGTAAAATGCACTAATCCGATATAAGCGTTTTCGCTGATCTTTAATTCGTCACCGCTCTTCAGGCTTGCACCCGTTTTTAAGGGCGCCCAATCCGCACCGGTTTTCACTTCATTACTTCCTTTGTTCGCTAACACTTTAAAAGCATAATCCTGTGTAAAGGCCAAAGAAGTGAAGAGCACAAAAAGAAGGGTAAATTTTGCTGTTTTCATGTTTTTCAATATTGAGAGAACTATCAAAATTACGATTTTTTAGGCGTTTCAGGAATTAATACTTCCTCCTTCTTCCCGGTAATCGAAAACCATCCTTTAATTTTAAAAAAAAGATTTTTGATCACACTCATATAGACTTCATAAACATCCCCAACAAGCGCAACTGCCGCCAAAGTCAGTGTCACATTTAGTTTGAAAGCATACCCATGAAAAATCACTACCATTAAAAATGAATACAATAACAACTGTATCAACTGCAAAAGTTTAGTAATGCCATCGTACCAAAGCGAAAGCTTTGAATGAATCAGCGAAAATAATGCCACATTAAGCAAACAAATAATAACCGCCATCAACACCTCTTGCCATTGTGCCATTTGGTTAACATAGTCTTCATGCAATATCATGGAAACAATGTTCGCATGGACTACCGCACCAAACATGTCCGGATTTGCTTTGCCGGCTAATTTTTTATTAAGTGGAGTGTAGAACTTATCGGCCCACGAAGGGTCGCCTAGTTTTGCTCCTAAGAATCCAAAAATCACAATTTTATCTTTGATCACCTCTTCGACAAAATTCTCGTTCATAACATCTTCTATATCCAACGTATAAAACATTTGGGGATAGTTTGTCTGATGAAAGTAATCTGCCACATTTCCACGGTAATTAATTACCTCGTAGTAATTTTCGCGGGTGAGAAACCTTTTAGTCTTAACAGAATCGTAAAGCATGGCCATTTCCACGCCAAAAGCATATTGTGATTTTCCTTTAACATCAATGATGGGATTAAAATCACGGCATGTTTTAACATCATCCTGAAAGGCAGCGTCAGTCGGCAAACTTGCATAGCCTTCTCCTGTCGCATAGTCCCTGTACATCGGATCCGAACGTCTTAAAGAGTCAAATTCTTCAGTTAGCGAATCGATCTGAAGTACTTTTGTCACAAGAACTACATTACCTGCTTCATTGATTGCATTACTGAGCATCAAATTACCCAATGTGTCAATCAATTGCGGGCAGTTCACAGTATCTCGAAGTCCGGTTACGCAATCAAAAAAACTATCCATCCCGATCACTCTTGGCTTGTACTTGCTGATGATCTGAAGTTCTTCTGCAATTTCCCTTCGCGTAAGGTTACCAATATTTATCAAGGTAACGGTGGTATCGACATTTGGATCCTCCCGCAAACTTGAAAACACATAGTCCGTTAACTCAACGTCAGACAGCGCATTCCCGATCGAATCAAAAGCGTTGAACACCTTAAGTTGCGTGAGTCCGAAGATACCCCACATGGCCAGGAAGACAAAGGCAGTTGCAAACATGCAATCGAGCCAAAATTTTCTCATGATGATAAAAGAAGTACCAAGTAAATTTAGAAATTTAACCCGGCATTCCTATGTACCCTTTGAAGCAGTCCATCAAACCAAGACCTAATCTCGACAACTTTGCTGCAGGCATTTTGAACGGAGACCGCGTTATTCTCGGCCAGGCTATAACGCTAGTGGAGAGCAATCTTGAAGCGGATCAAAAGATGGCTTCGCGTCTGCTTGAAAAAATACTTCCAAACACTGGCAACACCCTCCGCATAGGTATAACGGGTGTACCTGGCGTTGGGAAGAGTACATTCATTGAAACGTTGGGGAGATATATTATCAACAGCGGTAAAAAACTTGCCGTACTTACGATTGATCCGAGCAGTGAGATAAGCAAGGGAAGTATACTGGGTGATAAAACAAGGATGGAGGAGCTTTCGAAAAATCCAATGGTCTTCATTCGACCGACCGCTGCCGCTAATGCGTTGGGCGGAGTCGCTTATAAAACAAGGGAAGCCATGTTCCTTTGTGAGGCCGCTGGCTATGAAGTGATCATTATTGAAACCGTTGGTGTAGGCCAGTCAGAAGTTGCCGTTAAAAATATGGTAGACTTCTTTTTGCTGCTCATGTTGGCGGGTGCCGGGGATGAATTGCAAGGCATCAAAAAAGGAATTATGGAAATTGCCAACGCTGTTGTCATTACCAAAGCAGATGGTGATAATGTTAGGCATGCAACCGAAGCACAGGCCGTTTACCAGCAAACGTTTCATTTATTTTCTACGCCGGACTCCGGCTGGATGCCTACGGTATTAACCGCTTCAGCATTTACCAATGAAGGTGTTGATGACGTCTGGAAGATGATCCTGAAGTATCACCATGAAACAAAATCAAGGGGATTTTTTGACAAGAACAGAAGCGTTCAGAACGTGGCCTGGTTCCAGGAATATTTTACACAACTGCTAAAGGTTGATCTTCAGAAATCTAAATCCCTTCAACGCACCAGGAAAAAATTGGAACAGGCCGTCGCCGATCTAACCATTTCATCACAAGCCGCTGCCCGTCAATTGTTGGAAGCCTACCATCATACTGTTCGGGGAATCAAATCTTCAAAACAATAGCTGTTTTTACTCTTCCCTTGGTTTTGATCCAGGAGAACTTTTAGAAGGTTTATCATAGGGGCAATGCCGGCATCTACTGTTACAACAATATCCACGCTTCAAGTGATAGGCCTCGGTAAAAACAATAAGGCCATTCTCCATATAGAATAAAATCTCTTGTGGTTTATCCTTTGCCATGATCATCTAAATACAAACCCGTTCGGTCCCCGGCCTGCAGCAACATCATCCACGGCGGTGCCGGTAATCGTATAACGGTACACCATGCCGTTGCCGGCGAAGCCTTTGCTATCGGCCATATAAAGCATATCATTTGCGGTATCAATTCCAATTCCATAAAAACTTGTTGCCGTTGATTCTGTTAGCAACGGTGATGAAGGTGCTTCGGTCGCCGAAGTACTAACGGCGTAAATGGACTTACCATTATAGTAGAAAATCTTATTTTTCGCTTTATCAATGGCTGCCTTAGGTGTGAGATTGATACCAAGCTCGATCGTCTTAAGAACACTGTTTGAAGACGCATCGCCACTTTCCGCCGGATCTATCTGTACAAGCTTGCCATCATTCAATGGATTATATTCTTCATCGTAGCCACCTCCACAAATTACCCAAAGCATATTCTGATCATCTACTACAAAGGCTCCGGGGGCACTACCAACTTCAATTGTCTTGATGACTGCTTCAGTCACCGGGTCAATGACAGAAACAGTATTACTAAAATTGTTGGATACATACAGTTTATCCTGGTGGGCAACGATGTTCTCCGCTCCATAGTCAGTTGTGATGGTTTCTGTAACCGAATGTCCTTCAAGGTCTACAATCGATACGCGTCCTGGATCTGAAAAACTAACCCATTCCGTAACATAGCCTTTGCCATTGAGGGTCGTAAAGTAGCGTGGCAGTGATAGATCAATTAAGGTATACGCTGCCACAAACGTATTAGCATTGACAACTTCTATTTTATTGCTATTATTCACAACAATATAGGCCAGGTCTCCATCAACAGTCATCGATTGAACTACATCTCCTAAGGCTAAGCCGTTATTCACCGAACCAAAAAGGTCTTGCGTTACTGTGCCATCCGCGCTGATGTGACTGATGGTTCCATCAGCGTCTAAAAAGTTTCCTTCGTTGACAACAAATATTCCTTTCTCAAATTCTCCAGCCGGTTGGTGATCATCATCGCAGGAAGTAAAGGTAATAGAAATAAAAGTCAGTAGAATCAACGCACAGCGTTTCAGGTTTTTCATGGGGTTTGTTTATTATTATTAAAGTTTACTGAAATACTAATCGCATAATGCCGTCCTGGCATAGCATGATTTTTTAAATTTTCGTAATAGATGTTGAAGAGATTAAAAGCTTCCGCCTGAAGTTGTAAAGACACTCGCTGTATGCGGAATTGTTTAGTCAGGGATGCGTCTAATAATGCATAGGGATCAAGGGCTTGTGATCTTTCATTGTCCAGTGTCGTATAACGGATGCTTGTGACATTAAGCCTCATGTTAAACTCCAGGCGATTCCATAGCATCGTAGCGGAAGCCCTGCCGCTGTGAATGGGCACGTACGCCAATTGCTTATGAAGATCGTTTTGCCCTTCTTTATTGACTGATCGGCAGTAACTATAAATCAGGTTCAGTTTATACTGATATTTACCCTGCGTGAGCGCTGCCTTCGCATTTACTTCAAGGCCGTGAATGTCTACTTGCTGCAGGTTAGTAGGTGACCAAACATTTTCTTCAGGCAGCCACACAATCATATCATCAACCCAGCTTTGGTAAAGGGAACCATCCATGGTGTAGGTCCACGAGTTTATAGTCCTTGTCCAGTTTGCACCACCTTCAATATGAAATGCATCTTCCGGTGTTACGCCTGGATTACCGCCAGGCACCCAATACCGGTCATTCAATGTAGGAACACGAAAACCTCTTGCTGCCTGCGCACGAAAGACCAGCTTGTTTTTGTCAGCGTGTAGTACGTGAACTTCGGTACCTACCGTTGGTGCAAACGGCGAATAATGATTATCATAAAACGACTGTCGTATGTTCAGATTCACCAACCAAAACGGATGCAATGCATAGCCGAGCGAAACAAAACCATCGTACCTGTTTTCTGATACGGTGGAGGCATAGTTTTCGGAAGAGCCCGAGTAATTGGAAAAACTTACCCCATATCGCAGATTGCTTTTGACATTAATACTTTTGTCAACGCTAACTAAAGTTGTCAGTTGTTTCGAAAGAACAGTGCTGACATTATCATCGGCATATTCCTGATTACTGAAAATATAGCCGGCTGTAGCGGACAGTACACCAATGCGAGAATCATTCTGATAGTTCAGACTGAGGCGCACATGCCGATCGCGGAGTGTTTCATTTGCCTGATCGTTTGTTACGGCAGGTTGAATCTCCCGGAAATTGTAAGTATACATACCTTCTGCCGAGAGTTGTTGTGTCTCTGAAATTTTAAAATGCACTTGCTGATCGAACCCGTAGTTCGTTACCGATGCATGATTTTGTGTTTTCGAATAACCTACGGCCGGTGATTCGTATGGAAAGTCATTCTCCAGAAATGAGTGGTAGAGTTTTGTGCGGAAATCCCACCGCTCATTACCGTATTCTGCTTTAATCCCGGTGTTGAATTTTCCAAAGCTTCCAACTTGCTGGTAAAATGTCCCGCTAAAACCTTTCGCGAATTTTGCCGCCCGTTGACCGATCAGAATACTTCCTCCAATAGCATCAGAACCATAAAGCGAACTGGCTGTTCCATATCGGAGAGATACTTCATCAAAAAGAAAAAGTGGAATCAGGGAAAAATCGGTTTGTCCTAATGTAGGCGAGTTGATATTCATGCCATTCCAGAGTACGGCGGTTTGTGAAGCCGTGGTTCCACGAATAGCAATGGTGGATAGTTGATTGTTGCCGTACGTTTTTAAATAGAAGGAAGTTTCGTTGATGAGTTTATCAGAAAGCGTCACTACCTCCTCACCCGTTTTGATTTGTTCAATCTTCGAACCCGTAGAATAGGTAGTAACGGGCAAGCCATAAACACGAACTTCTCTCAGGTAAGTGGTATCCGCTACTTGTGCTGCAGCTGAACTCACCAGAAAAGATAAACTTGCTAAAAAAACAAAACGTGCCATTTCTTTTGAATCAAATCGAACTAAATCAATTTCAATTCAAAACCTGCGCTAAAAAGTGATGTGTAGTATCAATACAAAAGCTGTATGGGAACTACATCGTCAGCCTTTCTCCCGAAAGCTTTGAGCTAATACAGATACTCGGCAGGTCTCCTGGCTCTCCCTACTTTTGTTTACCTTCTCATCCGCCGCGGCGAGACAATGGTATGCAGAACAAAAGCTGATCCCGATAGTCTATCGGGAAGGGATTACAGTTGCGGGGACAGCTCCGGATTAAATTAACATTACACCGGTATTCCCTTTTAATCTTCTGATGTTGTAACAGCAGAAGAACCGCGAATCCATTGCAAACATACAGTGCAATTCTGGAATTACAAATAAGAGCGATAAAGTTGGCCTGTTATTTATTATCGGGTTCTTGAAATCCGTTATCATTGCAGCATGAGACAGATCCTTATCCTTTCTTTATGTTATATACTTTTTGGATGTGAAAAAAAGAAATTCACGAACCCCGCTGTTGCAGAAAGCAATTCGCAAACAACACTTCACTATGCAGAAGGATTTACAGTACACTACCAGGGTAAAAACAAGCTGGTGGAAGTGAGATATCCGTTTCAGGGAGCAACATCCGGTTATAAATATTTACTCGTTCCAAAAGGTGAGCCCATAACGCCACACGGGACGGACGTAAGAATAATTTCAATTCCGCTAAGTTCGGTTGTGTGTACGTCTACAACGCATATTCCTTTACTGGACTACTTAGGAGAGAGTGAAAAACTTATTGGCTTCCCTTCAACGGATTACATTAGTTCAGAAAAAATACGGAAACGAATTGATCAAGGCGCTGTGACGGAACTTGGTATTGACAAAGGAATAAACTTAGAACGCCTCGCCATGCTCAAACCAGGCATGGTAATGGGTTATACCATGAGCAGTGACTATGGCCAGTTTAAAAAGATGGAAGAATTGAATATTCCTGTTGTGATCAATGCCGAATATTTGGAAAAACATCCTTTGGGACGGGCGGAGTGGATAAAGTTTATGGCCTTATTCTTCAATAAAGAAAAAGAGGCTGATTCAGTTTTCCGGCTCATTGAAAAGAGTTACCTGGAGACAAAGACATTGGTAGCTTCAGCCCAGTCAAAACCAACTGTCCTCAGCGGCATTGTTTACGGTGATGCCTGGTTCCTTCCTGGTGGACAAAACTATGCGGCCAGAATTCTGAAGGATGCAGGCTGCAATTATTTATGGGAGGAGAATTCTTCCAATGGGTTTCTTGAGTTAAGTTTTGAATCAGTATATGAAAAAGCACACGATGCCGATCTATGGATCGGTGTAGGAAATTCATCATCCCTTAAAGAAATCGAAACAGCAGATCACCGCTATACACGTTTTAAACCTTTTCAACAAAAGCAAGTGTACACCTATGATGCCCGTAAAGGAGCAAAAGGAGGAAGTGAATTTTTAGAACTGGGGTATTTACGCCCTGATATTATCCTGAAGGATCTGGTAAAGATTGCACACCCTGGCTTGTTACCAGATTACGAGTTGTATTTTCACAGGCGTTTGGAGTAGTTGGTAAATGGTAAATGGTAAATGGTAAATGGTAAATGGTAAATGGTAAATGGTAAATGGTACTAAATTGCTTCTTACTATTTACTATTTACTTCTTACTACTTACAATTTACAATTTACAATTTCAATCCAAACGGACTACGTCTACCTTAACCGTTAGATTCTGCTTACCGGAACTGAAGACAATTCCTTTAATGGGCGCTACGTCGTGATAATCGCGTCCAAAGGCAACTGTGATATGTCTGTACGAAGGGAGTAGACAATTCGTTGGATCGAACTCTACCCAACCTATGGATGGAAAATAAACCGATACCCAGGCATGGGAAGCATCGGTACCCATCAGTTTTTCTTTTCCGGGAGCGGGTATTGTTTCGATATAACCACTCACATAACGTGCGGCCAAGCCCATATTTCTCAGGCAGCTGATCATTAGATGTGCAAAGTCCTGACAAACTCCCTTCCTGGCTTTTACAACATCCTCTACCGGAGTGTTGATGGTTGTAAATCCTGGCTTAAATTCAATGTTGTTATAGATTTTCTGCATCAACGCATTACAGGCCGACCAAAAGGTGGCATCCTCTGTAAAACAATCCTCGGCAAATTTCCTGATCGCTTCGCTTTTAGGTATGAACCATGACGGCAATATGTATTGCACAATTTCAGCCGTATCCTTGCCCTGCAAATCCAGTTGTTGCTCTACCTCCCGCCACAACACCGGTGAACGCAACGCCTGATCTGCCTCAGGTCGTCCACCCAAATTCACTTCGCTCACCGAGGTGATTTCAAGATGATTATGTTCTCTGTACGAAGAGAAAAAAGCCACTTTATTGCCAAAAAAATCAGTTCGATAGTTGAAATCATCAGGTGCAGGTACAATATTTATTTCGGAGGATACGCATGTCTGATGGGAATCATTTAATGGTGTCAGGCATAGTCGATTGTGGCATAGCCCTACAGGATCCTGATAGGTGTATTCGGTGACGTGATTAATTCTATACCGCATACGGTTCGATAAACTAAACCTCTAACTTAAAATTATCCTTCGTGCCTTGATATTGATAGGTTGAATGACTAAAGTAGTTAGCTGTTAGTGCAACGGAGAGTTTTGAAATTTTAGTGCTAAGCTGTTCGCAAGTGCGATCAAGTTCTGATCTGAAATCCAAGTCCGGATCAACCTTCATAAGATCATCGATATTAATCAGCCTGACGAGGCTATAACACTCAAATACCAGATTTGATATCTCACTATCGTGAGCGCCTTTTTCCTTCTGAGGCAATTGGTCTATAAATTTCAATAATTGCTCCAGTTGCGCTAAAATGGAGATCGGGTTTTGTTTGTTGAGGAACAATAAATCAAGAGCGGGTGCTATATCAAAGTACGTACGATATACCGAGCGGTAGTTGGAAAGATTTTGATTACTCAACAGGAGCGCTTCTAAAACCTGAAACTCAGCGCTCTCCTCATACTGGAAGGTGAGCAACGCGCGATATTGAATCAGTTCCAATGACAACTCTTCTATAAGCTGACCTATTCTATACATCAGCCACCCTTCTCCCCGATACATACTTTGCCTGTTCATTTCTAAAAATGAAAGGAGGCTTCCATTCAATTGATCGAGCAACGTAAAGACGTGCCGAATCCCTTCAGGCTCCAGCACAGCAAGCTTTCTTTTTGAATCTTCGATGTCATCAATAATCCGCCAGTTATCCACCGTCCATCGATCACGGACAGCATACATGGCTTTGATCAAGTTATTCACGGTAAAGAGAATGCTTCCGTCTTGATCCTGCCTACAAATGAGTTTGTGGATCTCTTTCAGCCGGTCATCAACATTGAAATCAGCTTCTTCCTCTAAAAAACCTGGGTATGTTCCTGTAAGGTGCGTAACGGTATGCAACAGCGCTTTTTGAGCTTCCGATTCCTGACCACTATTGACGTAACCACCCTGGGTAAGGTTTCGTAACACAATGCGTATAAACCGGGAGGTTCTTAGCACCCGTTGAGAATATCGTCCTACCCAAAAAAGATTTTCAGCCGCACGGCTGGGAAGTACAGCTTTTCTTTTCAGATCAGAATGGTGGAGTAGAGAGGTACCCGAGCTTTTCACCGACGTTTCTACCCACGTGTCTTTAGCGATGCCGCCGTCCTGATTGGAAACCAAAAAACTTCCTTTTTCCGGAGAACAACGGGTGAGGCCTCCCGGCATAATTTCATATCCCCCATTGGCTGCTACTAAAAATGTTCGCAAAACCGTATACCTGGGTTCAAGCTTACCTTTTGTAAACACAGGAGAAGTAGAAAAGCCAACTTCTTCCTGGCCCACATATAAATACGGCTGTGCTTTGATTCTTTGAATGAGAACCTCTTTCTGCGCTTTCGAAAGGCGACTTCCAATGACCGTCCCGGAGCCTGCTGTCCGGTCAATTTTTTTGATTACCAGTTCGTCAACGTGCTGGATAACATAATCCATTTCCTTCTTCTGTCCGCACCACCAGGTTGCCACCATCTTAAAAATGGGATCTTCGTTCAAAAAATACTTGAAGATGTTATGCATGAAGGCCATTAATCCGGTATTCTCCAATATGCTGCTTCCAAGAGGATTGGCGATGGATACATTTCCTTTCCGGATCACTTCCAGCAGGCCTGGAACACCTAAGTGAGAATCTTCACGGAGTTCAAGAGGATCACAATAACTGTCATCTACCCTGCGAAGAATGATATCTACTTTTTCGAGGCCTTCCACTGTCTTTATCCATACAAATCCATCACGGGCAACCAGGTCTTCTCCTTGCGCCAGGGTAAAACCCATATAAGAGGCAAGGAAAGCATGCTCGAAATACGTTTCATTTCTTGGACCCGGTGTAAGCAAAACAATTCGTGGCTGCTCCTTCCCTTGCGGCGCAATCTCCAGAAAAGCTTGCATCATGTTATTGAAGAACCCACCCAGTTTAGTGGTGTTGTGCTCCTTAAATAATTCCGGCAGTACCCGGCTCAGGGCACTTCTATTCTCGAGTGCATACCCCATACCCGAAGGTGCTTGCGTGCGATCTTTCATTACCCAGACCCTGCCATCAGGACCACGTGAAAGATCCGCCGCATATAGGATGAGTTGGTTCGCTCCCGGTTGTTTTATTTTATCACACGGGCGGAGGAAGCCTGAATGAGCGTAAATTAATTCGGGAGGTATTATTCCTTCCTTGAGCAACCTGCGTTCACCATAAAGGTCTTCCAAAACTTTGTTCAATACGTAAGCGCGCTGTTTCATGCCGCGCTCCGTAATTCTCCATTGTGGGCCGGGAATTAACAACGGCATGGTATCCAATAACCATGGTCTGTTTAATCCATCGGTATCGCCATATACATTATAGGTAACACCATTCTCTTTTAATAGCTTTAATAACTCCAGCTGCCTGCTCTTTAATTCTTCTGTGTCAAGATGTTCAACATTGTTCAGTAATCTTTTCCAATGCTCTTTCACTTCTCCTTCGAAACCAAAGCACTCGTCCACTAAAGACCGGTTTGCAAAATAACCCTTTGTCAATGTTTCCAACGGGGTGTTTGTATTCATGCTTTCCATTCGGCGAAGTGGGTCAGAATTGGCGTAGGTCTAGGGTGTTGGGATATTCAGGGCTTATTTTAATTGGGGGTGGATCAAATTTCTTTGTAATCTGGTTCTTTTCCAAATACCGTTCAATGCCGGAATACGTTGTGGACGGTGTAATGGGTCCCTGTGTATGGCCCTCGCTCCAGAACCGACTAATCCTTCTTCCTTCCGCCTCATACGCATTTACAGGGAACGTATCGTAATTTCTTCCCCCCGGATGAGCGACATGATAGGTGCATCCTCCGATGGAACGATTATTCCACGTATCTACCACGTCAAAGACGAGGGGCACATCAGTACCCAGTGTAGGATGTAGTGCAGAAGGTGGGCTCCAGGCACGGTAACGCACTCCGGCAACGTATTCTCCTTTTACCGGTGTACTCCTGAGGGGTACAGGCGTACCGTGGCATGTTACCATATAACGATCCGCATTAAAGTTCACTACTTTAACTTCCAATCTTTCTACAGAAGAATCAACAAACCGGGCAGTACCTCCGCTTACAGTTTCTTCACCCAGCACATGCCAGGGTTCAATACCCATGCGCAATTGAAGCTCCATATCTTGAATCGCTATTTTTCCATACAGCGGAAAACGGAATTCGAAAAAAGGTTCGAGCCATGATAACTGGAAAGGATACCCGGCGCTTTGCAAATCGAGTATCACTTCATTTAAGTCCTGCTGCACATAGTGAGGCAGCATAAATTTATCGTACAGCGCCGTGCCCCATCTTACTAATTTACTTTTGTGAGGTTTGTTCCAGAACCAGGCTACCAGGCAACGCAACAACAATAGTTGAACAATACACATTTGTTTATTGGGTGGCATATCAAAAGCCCTGAATTCCAGAATACCTAACCTCCCCGTTGAGCTGTCCGGAGAATAAAGCTTATCCATGCAAAATTCAGCCCGGTGTGTATTGCCCGTGATATCTATTAACAGGTTTCTGAAAATCCGGTCCACCAACCAGAACGGAACCTCTCCTTTCTCCGGAATCTGACTGAAAGCAATTTCCAATTCATATAACATTTCGGGTCTTCCCTCGTCTACACGGGGTGCCTGACTTGTTGGCCCAACAAACTGGGAAGAAAACAAATAGGATAAGCCAGGATGATGCTGCCAGTAAGTGATAAGGCTTCGTAATAAATCGGGTCGCCTTAATAAAGGACTGTCAGCAGGTGTTAGTCCTCCAATCGTAATGTGATTACCTCCACCCGTACCGGTATGTTTACCATCCAGCATAAACTTTTCACTGCTTAAACGACTAAGCCGTGCTTGTTCAAACAGACTATCGTAGTTATCAACCAGCTCTTTCCAACTCTTAGCCGGGTGTATGTTTACTTCAAGCACACCAGGGTCAGGAGAAAGTCCGAGTTTTGTTATGCGATTATCCCGAGGAGATTCATAGCCCTCAATAACTACTTTTAAATTCAGCTTTTCGGTTGCGGCTTCCACAGAGGCCAACATATCCAGATAATGTTCTGCATAGTGTAGCGGTGGCATAAAAATGTAGATTTTGCCATCCCGGATTTCAATACACACGGCCGTCGGCACGGTATATGCCTCGAATGTAGTTATGGGTTCACCGGCTTCATCGCTTTTCTTTCTCTTTTCGTTCTTTTCTTTTTCGTCAGCCTCAGCCTCCGGTGCATACTTATCATAAAATTCTCTTGGAAGTTCAGCGGGAGCGACAGGAGTCTGATACCTTTTCTGAACATTTTCATGAAGATTCTGCAACCGGGGCAGTTCCTCAAAGGGGCTCCGTTCCACTGGCTTTTGCAATTTATTGGGCGGTGTATAGACCAGCGATTTTAATGGAAGCCGTAAACCCATTGCTGAATTGCCTGGAATTAATACGAGGTGATCATTACGGAATACCCATTTACAGGAGAGCCAGCGATTGTTCCAATAATTCCATTCAATAGGAATGACATAACCTATAGGTGTACCTAATCCATTAGCCAGTAACTCGGCTAGTTTTTTTCGTTCGAGAGGATCGTTAAGGTTAGTCCCATAAGGATCAATATTTGCGGGAAGCTTGGCCTCCTCCCACAGGAAAAAGAAAGCATCCTCCAGCGCCGGGTGAATATACTCGGAGGGTATGCTTAAGAATTTTGTTATTAGCAGCGCTAGTTTGTGGGCATCCTTAATCGTATATAAAGACTTTGTGTCGTCCAGATCCAATAATGCATCATTTTTCCAAATGGGGTATTGGTCATTCCTCCAGATCGCCGTGTATTGCCACCGTGGTAATG
>Ga0184629_10000284_pt1 | contig 22632 bp, 20 predicted proteins | sample PLM4_32_b1_FD_133158 | JGI IMG/M metagenome (GOLD analysis project Ga0184629, IMG submission 133158) | Groundwater sediment microbial communities from an aquifer in East River, Colorado, USA - PLM4_32_b1 | ecosystem: Environmental > Terrestrial > Soil > Riparian zone | place: USA: East River...
ACCCTTCTTCTCCGCGAGCGTGAGATACGGCTCGTTCAGCGTGGTCGCTTCGATCTCGCCATTCATCATCATGCGCAACCGGTTGCGGGCGCCGTTGGGTGCGCTGACGAGCTTGATGAGGTCGCGGGTGAGGAAACCATCCAAGAGATGCAGCGCGAGGTAATGCGTGCCGGCATAGAACGGTACGCCGACCGTGCGATTGGCGAGCTCTTGCGGCGTATAGACCGAAGACTGAGGTGGCACGACGATCGCCGCGTAGGTGACGATGGCGCGGCGGCCGACCTGACGGCTCTTCACGTTGGTGTCGCCGACGCGACAGTAATTCCCCCATTCGCAGGCGTTGTACATGTCGGCCTTGCCCTGCTCGAGCAGCTTGCCGTGGCTACCGAACGGATCGACGCCTTTGGGCGTGTTGGTGAGCGCATCGACGGTCTTGATGCCGGCCTCGTCGCGGTCGTTCCATTCGACCGCGAGCCCCTCTTTCTCGAACAGGCCTTCGTCGTAAGCGACGAGTTCGGCCAGGCCCTGGAAGGGTGCGGTCGTTTCGAGGACAAGTCTCTTCATTTGTGGCTCCGGATTTTCGTGTGGCGGAAGCCTACCCCGTTTATCGGCGCAAGACGATCTTCTGTACGCGCCAGTTCGAGGTCTCGGCGGCGTAGATCTCGTTCTCTGTCGGGCACGCGAGCGCATGGGCGCCTGAGAACTGCTTCAGGTTGCGCCCCGAGCGGCCGATCACGCCGAGCACCTTGCCGTCGAGCGAGAGCTTGAAGATGCGGCCCGGGAACGTGGACTCACCGACAAAGAGCACCTGATTGCCGGTGGGATTGATGCAGAGCGAGTTGGGCGCACCGATCACGCGGGAAAGCGCAGCGCCCGTGGGCGTGTTGCCGTTGACAGCCTTGGTGCCGGCCGCGGGCGGGATGTCGATCGTGAACATGCGCAGGAACTTGCCCTCGGTGTCGAACACCTGAATCCGCCGGTTCGAGCGGTCGCCGACATAAATGTTGTTGTTCCGGTCGATGGCGATCGCGTGCGGAAGAGTGAACTGGCCGGGTGCCGTGCCCTTCTGGCCCCACGACTTCACCCAATCCCCGTTGCGGTCGTACTTCGCAACCCGCGAGTTGATGTAGCCGTCGGTGATGTAGGTGTTGCCCTGGGAATCCCAGGCAACATCCGTAGGCTGACGAAATAACCCATCGACATGCGGAAGCGGCGGATCGGCGTGCTCGTGCGGACCCGTCTCCTCTTCGGCGGATTCCTGACGGCGGCCGAAGACCCACTGCACTCGGCCTTGCGGATTGAACTTGATGATCATGTCCGAGCCCTTGTCGATGGCCCAGATGTTGTCGTCCTTGTCGATGCGGACGCTGTGCGCGAACGCCCAACCGTAAAGCCCCTTGCCGACCTCGCCGATGAATTCGCCGTTGGGACCGAACTCAAGCAGCTGCGCCGCGGTGGGCGCATAGGCCGGACCACCCGCGCTGTTCGAGCGCGTGAAGACGAAGATATGGCCGCGCGAGTTCACCGCGACGCCCGGCACTTCGCCGAAATTCATCCCGGCGGGAAGTTTCAGAAAGTCGGGAACGGAGTCGAACTGGAGCTCCGGCGCGGTTTGCTGAGCAGCCGCAGGCGCGGCAAGAAGCAGCAGAAGTGCGAACCATTGGTTTCTCATAAGTCCCTCCCTTGCGACACGCCTCCTCCGGGCGCGCACGGCATTCAGCCGGCGAGACCATATCATTTCGGGATGTCCTCGGCCGTCGAATAGCGGCCTAAGATTCGAGGCGCGGCGGCCGCGGCGCGGAGGCTGGCCGGGTCTGAAAGATCAGGCAGCGACGCAGCTCCGCGAGAGGGAATTCATCTTTGAGGTCCAACCATGCCTGATCGCGGAGCTGGTTCTCAAACGGCGAGGTCGCGGGCACATTGCAGACAAGCCAGATCGCGCGCGACGCGGTTTCGGAGACCCCACGGATGTTTCCGAGGACGGCTTTCAGAGCCCCTCCATGGAAGGGATTGTTGAAGAAAAGGACTAGGGACTCGCAGGGCAACTCGTATCGTGCTGCGTCACCCGTCGTGATCTTGAGGGCCTGACACTTCAGCCGGGGCCGTGATCTCTCGATGTTGCGGGCGGCAATCTCGGCCAACGCCGGCGAATGCTCCACGCCCAAGACGCGCCGGAACGGGAGGGTCGCCGCGAGGATCATCACCCGACCCATCCCCGCCCCGAAGTCCACGAACACATGGTCGGACGGCTCAAGCTTGAGCGCGCGCATGATTCTTCCAAAATCAGCGTAGTCGGTCGGCATGTATTCGCCCGAGTCCGGGTTGTCGATGCCGAGTTCGGACATCGGAACAATCCCTTCCGTGCGGATTCCATAATGGCGCTCCAACCAGCGCCACTGAAGCCGCCTGACGATCCAATGGAGCATTGCCCCCGGCCCTTCAGTCGTCAGGCGCGCCGCGGCATGACGAAGAGCAAGGCTGATGTCCATGTGAGCGTCCCCTCCGCCGGCCGGGCCATTTCGGGTGGCCAACGACTGCGCATGGGAACGAGTGAGAGGGTTTTGAGTTGCTAAGAGGCTGATTGCACCCCCGGCGGAGCGGGCTTTCGGGTGATTACGGTTGTTCCCGGTCGTTCGCTTTCCCGTGATGTGGCGGCCAAATGGCGCCGCCTGCAGGCGTCGAACGCGTCGCTTGCCAGCCCTTATTTCTGTCCGGAGTTTACCGAGGCGGTAGCCTCGGCCCGGAACGACGTTCAGGTGGCAATCGTCGAAGACCAGCAGGGCATCGCCGCCATCTTTCCCCACCACAGACGGGGACGAGCGGGACGGCCCGTTGGAGGCATCCTTTCGGACTTTCAGGGGATCACCTGCGGTCCGGAATTCCAGGTGAACGTGGAGGATCTGCTCCGCACCTGCCGGCTCGATGCGTTCGATTTCGATCACATGTTGGCGTCGCAGCCGGGGTTTTCCGTGTACGCGCAGAACCGCGAAGCTTCGCCTCGAATCGATTTCTCGGGGGGATACGCCGCCTATGTTACGGAGCGCAAACGCGCGGGCTCCAAGCAGATCACGAAGTGCGAGAACCTGATGCGCCGCGTCGAACGGGAGGTCGGCCAACTTTCCTTCGTGCCCCACAGCAGCGATGCCGCCCTGCTGCAAAAAGTGCTGGCGTGGAAGTCGGCGCAATATTCGCGAACCGGTCACTGCGATATTTTCGCGACGGCGTGGATCCGTCGCGTCGTCGAACGGATCCATGCGACCGAAACACAGGGCTTCGCCGGGCGACTGTCGCTGCTCTATGCCGGTGACGTTCTGATCGCGGGCCATTTGGGCATGAGGACGCCAAGCGTGTGGCACTATTGGTTTCCTGCCTACGACCTCAGTTACTCCAAATATTCGCCCGGTCTGTTGCTGCTGTTGAAAATCGTCGAGCAAGCCGCAGCCGAAGGCGCAAGCTATCTCGATCTGGGCAAGGGCATGTGCCTCTACAAAGAGCGCCTCATGAACGCTCACATCGTACTGAGCCAGGGTTGGGTGGAGCTTCCCTCGCTGCTGAAATGGCGGCGCGCCATTGGGCGCTCGTTGGGCTCCTACGCGCGACTCGCGATCTTCGGCTCACGCCTCGAGGCACCCGCGCGCCGACTCGTGCATGCCCTGCGCGACCGCTAGCTCGCATTTCAATCGAATTGTAGCGATTCGACCGCGGCGATCACGCGACAGGGTTACCGCAGTCTTCAGCCGGGGCGAAAAGCCCCTGGATCGCAACACCCTACCCTTTCTTAAGCCCCCCCGACCGAAGCTGCCCTCCGAGAAAAGGCGCGGATTGCCTGGCCCCCGGAACCCGGGCGCATGGCGTGATGTTGCCTAGGTCATGGAAAAGAGAATGCCCACGTATTCGGCCCTCGCGCCTTCGATGCGCGGCCTGGTCAAGCGCCTGAAATTGCGCCGTTGCCGGCGCGATCAGCTGGCCATTTCCAGGCGGCGGGATGGTGAGAGCTTTACCTTTCACATGCCCGACGGCGAGGAGATCACCGACGAAGCGACGGTCAAACGCTTGTCGTCGCTGGCCATGCCCCCCGCCTACGAAGACGTGCGCTACGCCGAAGACGAGCGCGCGCATCTTCAGGCCGTGGGCCGCGATGCCGCGGGCCGGCTGCAGTATCGCTACCACCCCGACTGGGAGAAGGTTCGCGAAGCAGCAAAGGCGCAGCGCCTGGGCGCGCTCGTCGAAGTGCTGCCGAAAATCCGCCGCACGGTGACGCAGCATCTCAGCGCGAGCGAGCCCACGCGCACATTTGCGCTCGCCGCCATCACCGAGCTCGTCTCGGGAAGCGCGATCCGTCCGGGCAGCGAGGAATACGCCAAGAAGCATGGCTCGCGCGGCGCCACGACGCTGCTCAAGTCCAATGTGCGCGTCAGCGACGACATGATCACACTGGTGTTCCGCGGAAAGAGCGGCAAGGACATCCGCAAGGAGTTCAAGTCCCCGAGGCTCGCCGCCGCCGTCGAAGTGCTGAAGAAGCTGCCAGGCCGTCGCCTGTTCCAGTATCGCGACGATGAGGGCAATGTCCGACGCGTCAGCGCGCGCGACGTCAACGCGTTCCTGCGAGAGATCGCGGACTGCGATATCTCGCTCAAGGATTTCCGTACGCTGTGCGCGTCCGCTTCCGTGCTCGAGCATCTTGCGCGCACCGTGCCTGCTGCGAGCGCGACGGGGCGCCGCAAGCAGGTGCGTGAGGCGGTGCGCTTAGCCGCCGAAGAGCTCGCCAACACCCCGGCCGTGTGCCGCCGCAGCTATGTGCATGATGCGGTGGTGACGGCATTCGAAGGCGGGGTGCTCGAGGATTTCGCGGCAACGCTCAAATCGTGCCGCTCGCCCGCACGGCGCGAGCAATTCCTGGCTCAAGTCGTGGCGACAGCTTCGTAAGGACGGATACTCTATCCCGCTTGATTGAGCGTAGCCGGCGGAATGATCCGTTCTGGCGGAAGGGTGATTGTGACCGTCGTTCCGACGTTCACCTGGCTTTCGACGGTCAAAGAGCCGCCGTGCAATTCGATAAGATCCTTGGCGAGCGGCAGACCCAAGCCTGTGCCTTCGTATTTGCGGCTGAGCTTGCTGTCGACCTGGCCGAACGGCTCCATGGCCTTGGGAATGTCGGCGGACGCCATGCCGACACCCGTGTCGCTGACCACGATCAGAATGCCGGAGTCGGTGTGCGCGCAGACGACACGCACGCTTCCGCCTGCCGGCGTGAACTTGACGGCATTCGACAACAGATTCACCACAGCCTGGCGCAAGCGGCGCTCATCCGCGCGGATGAAGCGCGCCTTTTCGTCCATGACTTGCGACAGGTTGACCTTGGACTTCTTCGCTTGCGACTCGACGAAGCGCAGGCTTATCGAGACGATGTCCAGAAGATCGACGTTCTCCTCGTGCAGTTCGAGCTGTCCGGCCTCGAGCTTGGAGAGGTCAAGAACCTCGTTGATCAGACCCAGGAGATGGTTGCCGCTGGTCAGGATATTGCCTGCATATTCGCGATAGCGGTCGCTGATCGGGCCGAACATCCGGCTTTGGATAACATCGGAAAATCCGATGATGGCGTTGAGCGGCGTGCGCAGCTCATGGCTCATGTTGGCCAGGAACTCGGACTTGGTGCGATTGGCGGTCTCGGCCGCCAGCTTCGCCACCTGCAAGCGCTGGCGCTCGATCGCGGTGTCGCGGAAGACGCGCAGAGCGCGCGAGAGCGATCCGATTTCATCGGTGCGTTTTTGAAACGGTATCTCGCAGCCGAGATCGCCATCGGCGACGAGGCCCATGGTCCGCGTGATACGCGCGATGGGACGCACAACGTGCCGGAATACGTAAGCGCCCGTAAAGATGCCGACGCCCAAGAAGAGCGCCATGAGCAGCACGGAGACGGTGAGATCGCGCTCGGCGGCACTCGTCTGCTCGAGCGCATGAGCGCCGGCGAGATCGAAGGCGGTCTTCGAGACCGCGAATAAAGATTCCCGGCCGGGCGTCGACAGCTCCAGCCACCGTGGCGGCGGAATATAGATGGCCTTGCCAGCCGCGAGATCACGAACGACGCGATCCCGGATAGGGCGGAATTCGCGGAAGTAGAGCCGGTCGGCCGTGTCGACTGCAGATTTGAGCTCGGGCGGCGTACTCGGCACCTTTGCTTCGTCACGAACGAGACTCCAGGTGCCGTCAATCCGGCCTGCGAGCCGCGCCAAGTCTTCACGCTGCTGATCCGATAGACGTTCGCCGCTGACCATGGCTTCGCGGACGAGCAGACGATCATCGCCCGAATCGGAGCGAACGGACCAGACGATCTGCTTGATCCGCGTCATGTCCGCAATGAAGGCATCGGTGTGGCTGAGTTCGGTTTCCAGCGTGATCGAGAGCCGGTCGATGGTGTTCACGAGGTTGTTGACCGTCGCGATCCAACTCGGGTTGAGCTCGCGGGGTCTCTGGGGCTTTGGTTTAAGAAGGGCAGCGTCGACCTCGGGCCTTTCCGCGTCCAGTGCAGCGAGTGCTTCCTGTATCTGCGCGATAGCCGGATCGACATCGCTGGTGGAGATCGTGTCCAGTTTCGCGAGCGCGGTCTTCAGGATCTCGGCGGAGCGTGTGCGCAGGTCCGCGATCTGATTTTGTACTTCGGCAGGGGCGACATCGGGAGTCGCAAGCGCAGTGTTGACGGTACCGCGTTCCACGCGGAACGTCTGAATCGCAGAAAAGAGATCGGTCGAGATCTCCACAATCCTCGGCACGCGGCGCGCAAGTTCCCGCCGCTCCAGCGCGCGGGCCGCATCGATCGCAAAAATGCCGACCAGCACGAGCGTCATCAACGCCGTGACGGAGAGGAGCAATGTACCAATCGAGTGAAAGCGTTTCACTGCAGGCGCGCCCCCGGCACACGGCGGAAAAAAACCGCCGAGCGCCCGGAAGGATAGGTGTGGAAGCTGAAATTTTACTAAACCCAAGTTGTTCGCTTGCGATTGAAACATGGTGAACGAATGCTTACTTCACCGGCCAGAACCTAAGAGCGTGCGATGACCAACCCGCTGATGCCGGCTGTATTTTTCGGTCACGGCTCGCCGATGAACTCGCTGGATAAGAACCGCTACACGGAGGCCTGGAGCGCGTTTGGAGCGGCGATCCCGCGGCCGCGGGCAATCCTTGTGGTCTCGGCGCACTGGTACATCAATGCGACGGCAGTGACGGCGATGGCGCGGCCGCGCACGATCCACGATTTCTACGGCTTCCCGCCCGAGTTGTTCGCGATCCAGTACCCGGCCTCAGGTGCGCCCGATGTAGCGGCCGAAGTGGTGGATGTCCTCAAGCCGAGCTTCGTTGGGCTGGATGAGGACAGCTGGGGTCTCGATCACGGCACGTGGTCGGTTTTGGTGCATGCCTTCCCCAAAGCCGATGTTCCGGTGCTCCAACTCTCAATCAATGCGCTGAAGCCGTTCCATTATCATCTGGAGCTTGGCAGCAAGCTGGCGCCTTTGCGCGAGCGCGGCGTGCTGATCGCTGCGAGCGGCAATGTCGTGCACAATCTCCGCAGAATGGCGCGGACCGAGCCCGATGCCGCGTTCGACTGGAACCAGCGCTTCGACGAGGCGGTGAAAGCGATGATGACGTCATCGCCCGGCGATGTCGTGCGGATGCGGGAGCATCCGGATTATGCGTTGGCGGCGCCAACGCCGGATCACTTCATTCCACTGCTGTATTTCGCGGGGCTGGCGTCCGCTGCCGGCCGACCGGCGCAGGTTCTTGTCGACGGCTATGCGATGGGATCGCTGTCGATGACCTCGTACACGCTCGATGCCGAAGTCCATCTGAAGCGGATAAGCACGCGCGGGTCGCCGGCGCTCAACGGCGTGCCCGGCGATCAGGCCAATATCTGACGATTTCGAAGCGCGTATAGCCGTCCAAGTCCCTCTCTCTTCCGCGGCGAAGAGAGTAAGCTGAACGCGATCCCGCTCTCTTCCGGGATCGTAGGGAGGGCAGCCATGGACATGTCGCGCAAGCTTGCTGCTGAGTTCATCGGTACATTCTGGCTCGTTCTTGGGGGATGCGGCGCAGCAGTGCTTGCCGCGGGCGTTCCCAATGTCGGCATCGGCTATGCCGGAGTCTCGCTGGCCTTCGGGCTGACCGTCGTCACGGGCGCTTACGCCTTCGGACATATTTCGGGAGCGCATTTCAATCCGGCGGTGACCATCGGGCTCTTCGTCGGCGGACGCTTTCCGATGAAGCTCGTGATTCCCTACATCCTTGTGCAGATGATCGGCGGCATCGCGGCGGGCGCCGTGCTGTATTCAATCGCGAGCGGCGCACCGGGCTTCGACGTCACTGCCGGTTTCGCGTCGAACGGCTATGGCGAGCATTCACCGCAAGGCTATTCGCTCCAGGCGGCGCTCATCTGCGAAGTGGTGATGACGTTCATGTTCCTGATGGTGATCCTCGGAGTTACGTCCGACGGCGCGCCGAAGGGATTTGCACCGTTGGCGATTGGTCTTGCGCTGACACTGATCCACCTGATCTCGATCCCCGTGACGAACACTTCGGTCAATCCGGCGCGCTCGGAAGCGGTCGCGATCTTTCAAGGGACCTGGGCGCTGGGGCAGCTTTGGGCCTTCTGGGTGGCGCCGCTGATCGGAGCGGCTCTCGCAGGCGCCGTGCAGCGCTGGCTCTACGAGGAGCCGTCGATGAGGCGTGCAACCGCTTAAGCCGGTCGACGACAACGCTTTGGAGGCGGCGATCGGAGAGGCTACCGGTCGCCGTCAAACCATGAGACGCTGAACGCATGACAATGCGGACGTCACCGCCGTTTAGGGCCGATCACGTGGGCAGCCTGTTGCGCAGTCCCGCGGTCGCACGCGCACGGGCGCAATTTGCGCAAGGTGACATCGGCGCGGCCGAGCTCAAAGCGATCGAGGATCGCGAGATCCAAAAGATTGTCGGAATGCAGCAGGCGATCGGGCTCAGATCGGTCACCGACGGCGAGTACCGCCGTTCCTGGTGGCACTTCGATTTCTTCGGCATGCTCGATGGCGTCGAATTGCGCGAGTCGTCGAGCGGCATCCAGTTCCAGGGCACGCAGACGAAAGCACTAGCGCCGCACATCGTGGGGCCGCTCGGTTTTCCGCGCGATCATCCGATGCTCGATCATTTCCGCTTTCTGAAGTCGTGCACGACAGCGACTGCGAAAATGACGATCCCGAGTCCGAACGTGCTCCACTTCCGGCTCGCTTCGGTGGATCGGAAGCTCTATGGCGATCGTGACGCGTTGTTCAATGCGCTGGCCGAGACCTATCGCCAGGCGATGAAGGCGTTCTACGACGCGGGCTGCCGCTATCTGCAGTTCGACGATACCGCCTGGGCCTATCTCTGCTCGAAGGATGAAGTGGAGAAGGCCAAGCAGCGCGGCACCGATACGGAGAACCTGGCGCAGTCCTATGCAGGCATGATCAATCAGGTGCTGGCAGCAAAACCCGCGGACATGACGATCACGACGCATATTTGCCGGGGCAATTTCCGTTCGACCTGGATCACGTCGGGCGGCTATGGGCCGGTGGCCGAAATGCTGTTCGGCGCGTGCAATTACGACGGCTATTTCCTCGAATACGACAGCGACCGGGCGGGCGGCTTCGAGCCGCTGCGCTTTGTGCCCAAGGGCACGAAGCAGATTGTGCTCGGGCTTGTCACAACAAAGACGGGCAGTCTCGAGCGCAAGGACGACATCAAGCGCAGGATCGGCGAAGCTGAAGTCCATGTGGCGCTCGATCAGCTTTGCCTCAGTCCGCAATGCGGCTTCGCCAGCACGGAGGAAGGCAATATTCTCTCCGTAGACGAACAATGGGCGAAGCTGAACCTCGTGGTTGAAGTTTCGGACGAGGTTTGGCGCTGAACTGGATCGCTCTGTCGACTAACCGACGAACTCGCGATCGATCCAAAAGTTAACGACCCGATCGTCAGGGTGCGACACATTGTGGGTGCGACAGAGCGTTCAGCTTATCCACACTTTTAATATGGTAAAGTTCTGCTTCGCATGCGTCGTAGGGGGGAAGCTCGATGCATTCCGTTTCCGATGCCGCCGAAGGCCGCGACTACAGCGCGCAAGACGACTATCAGCTCACGAGAGACGCCGACCAGCTGATCAGCGAGCATGGCGAAGAGGCGGACAAGGTTGCTGCCCGCCGGGCTGATACCCTGTTCCGTGACGGCGATTTGATGGGTGGCGTGCGGTGGCTGCAGATCTTCCGCCGAATCGCGCTGGCGCACCGGCGGCGCGCGGCCGGATAGAAGTGACGCCGCTTCAGTTATTCGCCCGCTTCCGCTCGAGCAGTTCTGCCCTATAGGCGGCCTGTCTTTCAACCCACGACGCTTCCGCATCGAGATCGCGTGCGCACGCGTGCACTTCCGCGATAACGCGCTGATCGAACAGGACTTCTGCGAGCCGTCGGTAGCGTGCAGCTTTTGCGCGAAGCGCGATCGCGTCCGTCGGTAGCGAGCCCGCGACTTCGGGTCTCGAACGGGCCGCGATGACCGCTCGCCCGTAGATCGTCATGTCATTCCGGTAACTGGCCACAAGCACCTCCACTTCCCCGGAAGCGCCCCCGCGTTAACAAGAATGAACCCGAGCGGTTAACAAACTGCTAATGCCCTTAAGAAAGTCATCCATTCCAAGGGATTGTAATGATTATGCTTAACGGCCCCGGGTTTTGTTGGTTTACGCATGATGATCGGGGCGCCAGACATCGAAACGTGCCTCGATCATCTTGAGCACCTGCGTGAGCGCCATCCCCGCCCCGGCGATGATGATGATGCCGACCATGACCTTGTCGGTCTGAAAGGTCGCGCCGGCGGTCTGCATCATGTAGCCGATGCCGGCTGACGCGCCATACATCTCGCCCACGACGATACCGATCAGCGCGTGTCCAAGGCCGAGGCGCAACCCCGTGAGGATGTGTGGGATGGACGACGGAAGCGCAACGGTTGTGAACAGCTGGCGGTCGGAGGCGCCGAACGAACGCGCGACCCTGACGTAGTCGCGCTCCATCGTGCGCACCCCGGTCATCGTGCTGATGATGATTGGGAAGACAGTGGCGAGAAAGATGATCGCGACCTTCGCCGACATGTCGATGCCGAACCAGATGATGACGAGCGGCATGAGCGCGATGCGAGGCGTCGCGTAGAGCGCGTTGACGAAGGGATCGAGCAGCGCGTTCAGCCGTGTGTACCAGCCCATCAGAATGCCGAGCGGCACGCCGGCGATGACCGCCAGTCCGTAGCCGAGCACGAACTCCTGTGTGCTGACCCAGAGGTCGGGATAGATGCTGCCGTCGGCAAACATCTCGAAGCCCGTGGCAAGGATGCGGCTCGGCGAGCTGGTGAAGAGCGGATTGACCCAGCCTGCGCGCACGGAGAATTCCCAGAACGCAAGGAACGCGATCACGGATGCGAGCCCGAGAATGAAATTCTCGTTCCGCTTCCAGAACGAACGTTCGGGCGGCGCGTCGTCGGCGTTCTCGCGCGCGGCGGCGCGGCCAGGAGCGGGAGCGACGGTCACGCGGCACCTCCGTTGCTGAGCGCGAACCCGGTGCGCGCAGACTCTTCCTGGATCAGGCGCCAGACGTGATTGTAGAGCTCGCGAAAGCGCGGCTGCAGCTTCACTTCGAGCGTGCGCTGCGCAGGCAGATCGACGGTGACGATCTCCCTCACGCGGGCGGGCCGCGCGGAGAACACGGCGACACGGTCGGCCAGGAAGATCGCTTCGTCGATCTGATGCGTGATGAAGAGCGCCGTCTTGCGCGCGCGAGAGAGAATCTTCATCAGCTCGACCTGCATGAACTCGCGCGTCTGCGCGTCGAGCGCGGCGAAAGGCTCATCCAGCAGCAGAAGCTGCGGGTCCGGCGCAAGGGCGCGCGCGATGTTGACGCGCTGGCGCATGCCGCCGGACAGCTCGTGCGGATAGTGATCGGCGAAGCCTTCAAGGCCGACGAGATCGATCAGCGCATCCGCGCGGTCGAGAATCTCGTCCTTGCCGAGGCGGTTCTGCAGCTCCAAGCCATAGGTGACGTTGCGCGTGACCGTGTACCAGGGGAAGAGCGAATCCTGCTGGAACACCATCGCGCGGTCCGGACCGGGCGCGGTGACGAGCTTGCCGTCGACTTTGATCTCGCCGCCGTTGATCTTGGTCAGACCGTCGACGGCATTCAGGAAGGTCGACTTGCCGCAACCGGATGGGCCCACGATGGCAACGAGCTCGCCTTCGAAGACCTTCAGATCGATGCCGTCGAGCACCTGGAGGCGGCGCTTCATCCGCTCGTTGTAGAAGGCGAGCTTGACGGCCTTGGCTTCGAGCTTGGGCTGGCGTGCTGCATCCATCCGATCAGCCGCCCTATTTCAGCTTCGCGAAGAAGCCTTCCTTCTCCAGCTCGTCGAATGGCGTGGTGTAGACGATGCTCTCGGGCTTCACAGTGCCGGCCTTCGGCACGCGGGTCTTCATCTCGTCCAAGACGAGCGCGATCCCCTTGAGCGAAGGACGCGGAATGTCGGGATATACGCGCGAGGTGAAGACATCGTAAGCCTTTTCGAGGTCCGGACCCGGAGTGGTCTTGAGGAACGCCGCGGTGAGGCGGATGGCTTCCTCTTTGTTCTTGCGGAATTCGTGGATGCCCTCCGCGATGCCCATGAGGAACCGCTTCACGATGTCGGGATTTTTCTGGATGAAGGCGCGCGTCGAGACATAGGACGTGTTGGGGTAGTCGACCGCGATCTCCAGACAATCGACAAGCACGCGGAATCCCTTGCCGATAAGCTCGCCGGTGCGCGGATATTGCTCGAGCGATGCATCGATCTGGCCCGAGAGCATCGCCGCGGTGCGCGTGCCCTCTCCGCCCAATTGCAGGATCGTGACGTCGCTGCGGTTGAGCCCGAGATGGCGCAGTGCGTAGGTCGCGGCGATGTCGGTCGAGGAGCCGATGCGGCTGATCGCGATCTTCTTGCCCTTGAGATCGGCGGCGGAGCGGATGTTGCTCTTCACCACGAGCTGGAAGGGCAGCTGGTTCGAGATGCCGCCGATGAAGACGACGTCCGCGCCTTGGACCGCGGCCGCGGCGACGGGCGTATAGCCGTTCTGCGCGATGCCGACCGAGCCGCCGACCACCGCCTGCGTGAGCGTGGTGCCGGCGTCGACATAGGTGATGGTCACATCGAGCCCATGCTTCCTGAAGATGCCCTTCTGCACCGAGTAGTTCATCGGCGCCGTGGTCATCGAGTAGCCGTCATAGGCGACTTTGAGCGGGCTAAGTTTCTGCGGTGCGGCAGCAGGGGCGGAGGCGGAGAACATGCCCACCGCCGCCGCGAACGCGGAGAGCATGAGAACTTTGATGGCCAACACTCTCACTGACTCCTCCACGCGCGGGCGTCGTATTGTGGCGGCATAGGCGGCCTCGCGCCAGCACAACCCGAGCGCCCTATTCCAGCAACGCCTGCATCTTGGCCTGGTTCATGCCCTTCATCAGCTGATCGACCAAAGCCGACAGCGGCACGGGCGCATTCGCGTGCTGCGCGAGATCGAGCGCCACATCCATGTCCTTTTCGACCCACTTGGCCGTGCCGCGGCCCCAGCGTTCGAGCGACCAGTTGGCGCCACTCGAGAATTGAAGCGCATCCACCAGTTTCGGAATATCCGCGCCCATCTTCTTGGCGAAGCCCAACACCTCGTAATTCGCGGCCATGCAGGCCCAGAGCAGCATGTTGTTCGCGGTCTTGGTGAGCTGCCCCATGCCCGCGGGGCCGACATGCATGACCTTCGCGCCGAAGGCCGAAAGGGCGGGCTTCGCCTTCTCGAACGCGTCCGCCTTGCCGCCACAAAACACCGTGAGCGTGCCGGTGTCGGCGGCTTCCTGGCCGAGCACGACGGGCGTGTCGAGATGGCCGATGCCGCGCTTGTTGCACATCGCCTCCATCTCGCGCGAGGTGTCCGGCGAGGTCGAACTGGACACGCAGACGACGGAGCCCTTTTTCAGGCGATCGAGTAGGCCCGAACGGACGATCACGTCTTCGACCTGCTTGTCGGTCGCAACCATCACGACAACAACCTCGGCGGATTCGCCGACATCGGCGATGCTGTTCACGGTCTTGATGCCAGCGGATTTGGCGCGGGTCATCGCTTCTGCGAGGACGTCATAGCCCGCGACGTCGAAGCCCTTCAGCACCATGTGACGCGCCATCTGGTGGCCCATCGCGCCGAGACCGACGACGCCGGTGTGTTTCACTGTCATGAGTCGCTCCTCCGTTTTACTGTTTGTGTGCCGCGCAGTTTCGCGGTTGCGGTTTCGTCGATGTGCCAGTCGCGGCCGTTGCGCGTGACGATGACGCCGTAGTCGCTTTTTGCGCACTCAGGCGAGACGTAGCCCTCGATCACATCGGCGAGCACCTTGGCCGGATCGCGTTTGCGTGCATCGCCGAGACCGCCGCCACCGGGTGTATCGAGCCGGAACACGTCGCCTGCTTTCAGCGGATAATCGGCGTAGCGCGTGGGCAGATGTTTCTCCGCGTCGGTGTCGGGATTGATGATGATGTCGCCGGTGCGGCCTTCCCCCCCGCCCGCGGCGCCAAGCGGCGGAATGATGTGCTTGGATGAGCGGATCGAAAACCGCGCGTCGGCGAGGTTGACGTACTCGCGCCTGATGCCGAGCCCGCCGCGGAATTCGCCCGCGCCGCCCGAATCCTTGATCAGCTCGAAAAGCTGCACGCGCGTGGGAAATTCGCTTTCGATGATCTCGATCGAGGCGATCTTGGCGTTGCTCTGATTGACGGAGGTGCCCGAGGCGCCGTCCTTGCTGGCGCGCCCGCCCGCGCCGCCGCCGACGATCTCGTACTGCACATAGGCCTTGCCGGCCGACGTCGAGCGCCCGCCGATGACAATCGAGCGGCTGCCGCAGCCGTCGGCGCGCGCGCGGGCCGGCACCACGTGAGAGAGCGCGGCGAAGAGCGATTCCACCATCGCGTGGACGGTGGCGTTGTACGTATTTACGGGCGCCGGGAACTTAGGATCGAGCACGCTGCCTTCGCGCGTCTTGATCGAGAACGAGCGCATGATGCCCGAATTGATGAAGATGAGCGGATCGACCAGCGAGATCAGCGCGTAGCCAACCGCAGCTTTGACCAGCGGCGGGCGTACGTTCGCCGGGCCCTTGGTCTGATCGGCCGAACCGGAGAAATCGAAGCGGATCGCGTCGCCCTTCTTCTCGACGACGACATGGATGCGCACGGGCTGGTTCAGATCGACGCCGTCGTCGTCGACGAAGCGCTCGGCCTCGAAGCGGCCGTCGACCCACTCGGCGATGGCGCTTCTCATCTTCATCTCGGCCAGCTCGAGCAGCCGCGTGAAGCAGGCGAGCGCGTTCGTCTTGCCGAATTTCGCGATCAGCTCGCGCACCCGCTGCTCGCCGAGGCGGCTCGCACCGACCTGGCCGCGGATGTCGCCGAGCACGAGCTCGGGCGTACGGCTGTTGGCGGCGATGATCTGCTCGATCTCGATGCTGCGCTGGCCGCCGCGGTGGTAGCGCACCGCCGGAAGGTGCAGGCCTTCGTTGAAGGTCTCGCGCGCCTGGCCCGAGCACGAGCCGGGCACGGGACCGCCGATATCGCTCTTGTGCGCGATCGAGCCGCAGAAGCCGATCAGCTCGCGTTCGATGAAGATCGGCGTGATCACCGCCATGTCGGGGGCGTGCGGGCTGCCGCCTTCGTAGGGATGATTGATCAGATAGGCGTCGCCGTCCTCGATGTCGCCGCGATACGTGTTGATCACCGCGCCGCAGCAGGCAGGGAACGCGCCCATGTGGAGCGGCAGCACGACCTGCTGCGCGATCACGTCGCCGCGCACGTCCATGATGGCGCAGGAGGCATCCTGGGATTCGCGCACGATGGTCGAAAAGCCGGTGCGGAAGAGCGAGTTCTGCATCTCCTGCACGATGCCGGAAAGCGAGGCTTTCACGATCTCGATGTCGATCGCGCCGAGCTTGGCCTGGCCGTCGATTGCCATCAGGCGCGCCCCACGCCGATCAGGATGTTCTTGAACTCATCGACACGCGCGGAGTAGCCGGGCGGAATGACCGTCGTGGCGTCGAGCTGGTCGATGATGGCGGGGCCGTCGAAGCGGATGCCGACATCGAGCCGGTCGCGCTGGTAGACCGGGCAATCGAGCGTTACACCGCCAAAGCGCGCTTTGCGCGTTTCGCGGAGCGCGTCTTTCAGCGCGACGCCTTGCGCGCGATAGCTCGGCAGCTTCACCGGCGGCACGCGGCCGATCCCACGCAAGCGATAGGAGACGATTTCGACCGGCTCCTCGGGCGCGGTGTGACCGAACATCTGCTTATGGTTGTCGTCGAATTGCCGGCGCAGCGCGGCGAGATTTAGGGCTTCACCGCAGGGAACCGTGATCTCGTAGCCCTGCCCTGCGTAGCGCATGTCGAGCGCGCGCTCGATGCCGATCTGATCGTCGCGGAAGTTCTCGGCTTTCAGATCGCGCAGCGCGTGGGCCTGCAACTCGCCGAACACGTTTGCGACTTCGGCTTCGTTCACCTTCGCAAGCGGCGAGAGCTTGGAGCGGATGTAGTCGTGCTTCACATCCGACATCAGCAGGCCCATCGCCGAATAGACTCCGGGATAAAGCGGCATGACGACGCCCGCCATGCCGAGCTCTTTGGCGATGCGCGCGGCGTGCAGCGGGCCCGCACCGCCGAAGGCGAGCAGCTGGAAGTCGGAGAGATCATGCCCGCGCATCGTGGAGATGGCCTTGATCGCCTCCTGCATCTTCACATCGATGATTCGGACGATGCCCTCGGCGGCGTCTTCGACGCTGAGCGACAGCTTCTTCGCCACATGCGCGTCCACGGCACGGCGGGCGGCAGTAGAGTCGAGCCTCATCTTGCCGCCGAGGAAATTGTCCTCGCCGAGATAACCGAGCACGACGTTGCAGTCGGTGATGGTGGGCTCCGTGCCGCCGCGGCCGTAGCATGCGGGACCGGGCACCGCGCCTGCGCTCTGCGGGCCGACTTCGAGAATGCCGAAGCGGTCGACGCGAGCAAGCGTGCCACCGCCAGCGCTCACCGTGTTGATGTCGATCATGGGGAGCGCAATATCGCGGCCCTCGATCTTGCCGCGGCTTTGCACCGAAGGCTCGCCGTCCTTGATCAGCGCCACGTCGCAGGACGTACCGCCCATGTCGAAGGTGATGAGGTTCTTCAATCCCGTCGTGCGGCAAGTCTGCACGCTTGCAGTGATGCCGCCGGCTGGTCCCGAGAGCACGGTCGCCATCGCTTTCTTCGCGCTCGCAGAGAACGTCGCTATGGCGACGTTCGACTGCATGATGTATTTCTGCGGCGTCTTGACTTTTACCTCGGCCAGACGCTGTTCGAGATTGGCGATGTAGCGCGCGAGGATCGGTTCGAGATAGGCGTTAATCACCGTGGTCGACAGCCGGTAATATTCGCGGATCTGCGGCACGACATCGGACGAGAGCGATACGGCGACGCCGGGAATCTCTTCTTCGATGATCGCGCGGGCGCGCTCCTCGTGCTCCGGTTTCAAGAACGAGAACAGCAGGCAGATCGCGACGGACTGCACATCCTGGCCACGGAGCTCGCGGATGGTTGCGCGCAAGGCGCGCTCATCGAGAGGCAGCAGGACTTCGCCTTGCGCGGACACGCGTTCGGCGACTTCGCCGGTGCGGCTTTCGGGCACGAGCAGCGGGGGACGGTCGTAGAAGATATCGAAGATGGCCGAACCGTGAGGCCGGCACTGCTCCGCGACCTCGTAGATGCCGCGGAAGCCCTGCGTGACAAGCAGACCCGTGCGCACACCCTTGCCCTCAAGCAGCGCATTGGTGCCGACCGTGGTGCCGTGACAGAAATAGAAGATGTCGTCGGGCGCGACGCCACGCGCGAGCAGCACTTCGACGCCGGCGAGGATCGCGCGCGACGGGTCGTCGGGCGTCGAGGGCAATTTGGCGACCGTGACCTCGTCCGTCGCCTCGTTGAGGTAGACGAAGTCGGAGAACGTGCCCCCGGTATCGACGGTCACTCGGTAAGCCATGGCGTTTTCTTGAGCAGTCCTTTGGGCGCGGTTATACAAGGAAACCGCACTTCAACAAGGCTTGGATTCGGCCCCATAAAAAGCCTACTTTCGGCGCCAATCCAGCATAGGGGTTGAACGTGGCGTTCACATCTTGGCGCGGCGTGGTCGGCAACATCAAACCGACCATGCGTCCCGGTTCGGTCGAAGAATTATGCCGCATCCTGCCCGAGGGCATCGGCATCATCCCGCTCTTCCTCGATATCCAGCGCGGCGCGCGGGAAGAGTTCGCGAACATCATCAAGAGCTACGAGCCGCTGATCGCGAAGTTGGCCGAGCACGAGGTCGATTTGATCCACCCCGAGGGCGCGCCGCCGTTCATGGTGCTGGGCTACGCGGGCGAAGCGGAGCTGATCAAGAAGTGGGAGCAGAAGTACCGCACGCCGGTGTTCACGTCGGGGACGAACCACATCCGCGCGCTCAACGCGCTGAAGGTGAAGCGGTTCGTTGGCGCCTCGTATTTCCCGGGCAACATCAACGAGACATTCGGGAAGTATTTCGTCGATGCAGGTTTCGACGTGCTCGCGATGGAGGGCATCGACGTGCCGTTCAAGGAGGTCGGGAACCTCTCGCCCGAGCTTGTCTATTCGCACGTGAAGAAGGTGTTCCTGAAGCACCGCAAGGACGCCCAGGCGATTTATCTGCTGGGCTCCGGCTGGCGCGTGATGGGGATCATCGATCTTCTGGAGCGCGACCTTGGCGTGCCAGTGCTGCATCCGGTGCCCGCGCGGTGCTGGGAAATCCAGCGTCGGCTGACGGTCAATCATCCGGTGCCGGGCTACGGCCGGCTGCTGGCCGAGATGATTCCGGGCTAGGATCGGGCATGATCCGCGCGGTGACTGCTTTTCTGCTGCTGGCGCTGCTGTTCGCGTTGGTGCCTGAGCGCGTACGCGCACAGGCGCAGGCGCCGTTCTATCGCGGCAAGCAGATCAACATGGTGATCGCGAGCGGTGCGGGCGGCGGCTACGACACCTATGCACGCGCGCTTGCCCGCCACATGTCGAAGCACATTCCGGGCAATCCGACGATCGTGCCGAGGAACCTGCCGGGTGCTGGCGGGCTGATCGCGGCGAACACGCTTTACAACAACACGCCGGCCGATGGTTTCACCTTCGCCGCGCTGACCAACGGCGCCGCGATGGACCCACTGTTCGGCGAGCGCGCGGCGCGGTTCGATGCGCAGAAGCTCAACTGGATCGGCAGCATCGGCAAGCTCGACAACATCTGCGTCACCTGGCAGGGCAGCCCGCTGACGCGCATCGAGCAGGCGAAGGCGCGCGAGGTGGCGGTGAGCGCATCGGGGGCCGGCGGAAATTCCTCGATCATGCCGAAGATCCTCAACCAGTTCCTCGGCACGAAGTTCAAGGTGATCGGTGGCTACACCGAAGGCTCGGGCACGACGCTCGCGCTCGAACGCGGCGAGGTCGATGGCGTGTGCGGGCTGTCGTATTCCACGCTGAAGACAATGCACCCGGACTGGTTCCGCGATCGCAAGGTGAACATCATCGTGCAGATTGGACTCGAGAAGCAGCGCGATCTGCCAGATGTGCCGAATGCGCTCGATCTGGTCGCCAATCCTGAGGACAAACAGGTTCTGCAACTGATCCTAGCGCGACAGGAGATGGGACGGCCGTTCGCGATGCCGCCGGGTGTACCGGCCGATCGGGTGGCGATCCTGCGCGCGGCGTTCGAGGCGACGCTGAAGGATCCGGCGTTCCTTGCCGATGCCGAAAAGCTGCAAATGGAAGTCGATCCGCTGACGGGGGCTGAGATCGAGGCGCTGCTCAAGACCGCGTACGCCGCGCCGCGCGAAATCGTGCAGCGCGCCGCCCAGCTCGTGCGTTGAACGCGTGGACACAGCCTACGACTACATCATCGTCGGTGCGGGGTCGGCGGGATGCGTGCTGGCCAATCGCCTGAGCGAGGACGAAGGCGCGCGCGTGCTGCTGCTCGAAGCGGGTGGCAAGGATCGGCATCCCTACATCCACATCCCGCTCGGGCTCGGCATGATGCACAAGCGGCGCATGTTCGACTGGGGCTATGAAAGCGAGCCCGAGCCGCATCTGAACGGACGGCGGATCGAGGCGATGCGCGGCAAGGTCCTGGGCGGCTCGTCGTCGATCAATGTGATGGCGTTCACGCGCGGCGATCCCGGCGACTACGACCGCTGGGCGCAGAACGGCGCGCTCAACTGGTCGTATGACGGCGTGCTGCCCTATTTCAAACGCGTCGAGCGCTGGGAAGGGGGCGAGAACGATTGGCGCGGCGCGAAGGGCCATGTCGGCGTCGAGTGGGCGCGGACGAACGATCCCCTTTACGCCGCGTGGATCGAGGCGGCGAAGGCCGCAGGCTATCCGCATGTGCAGGACTATAACGCGGCGACGCACGAAGGCTTCGGGCGCAGCCAATATTCGATCCGCGACGGGCGGAGGTCATCGGCTGCGAGCGCGTATCTGAGACCCGCGCTGAAGCGGCGCAATCTGACGGTCGAGACCGGCGCATTGACGACGCGCGTGCTGATGCAGGGCACCAAGGCGACAGGTGTCGAGTATGTGCGCAACGGAGCAACGTCGCGTGCAACAGCGGAGAAGGAAGTCATCCTGTCCGGCGGCACGTTCAACACGCCGCAGATCCTGATGCTGTCGGGCATCGGCCCCGCGGCGTATCTGAACGAGATCGGCATGAAGCCGGTGCTCGATCTTCCTGTCGGCAAGAACCTCCAAGATCATCCGGCGGTGCTGATCATGTACAGCCGGCCGACCGCCGGCCCGTTCCGCGACGCGATGCGTTTCGACCGCATGGCGATGGGGATGGTATCCGCGCATCTCTTCGGCACAGGCGTGGCGACCGTCGTACCCGGCGGACTGCACGCGTTCATCAAGACGCGGCCCGAGCTTGCGGTGCCCGACATCGAGTTCATGTTCCGCGGCGCGCCGACGCACGCGCATCTCTGGTTTCCGTTGATCAAGCGCGCTTATGTCGACGGCTATGGCATTCGCCCCACGCTGCTGCACCCCGAGAGTCGCGGCGAGGTGAAGCTTTCGTCATCCGATCCGCGCGCGCACCCCCGCATTGTCATGAACCTGCTGTCTGCGCCTTCCGATCTCGCGAAGTTGCGCGAGGGATTCAAACGCGCGCGCGAGGTGGCGATGCAGAAGCCTCTTGATCCCTATCGCGGCAAGGAGACCTCGCCGGGCGACAAGGTGAACACCGACGCCGAGATCGACGCCTGGATCAAAAAGACGGCGATCACCGCGCATCATCCCGCGAGCACCTGCCCCATGGGGACGACCCAAGATTGCGTGCTGGACCCTCAGATGCGGGTCTTAGGCGCCGAGCGGCTGCGCGTGGTGGATGCCTCCGCGATGCCCGATCTCGTCTCCGCTCACATCAACGCGACCGTGCTGATGATGGCGGAGAAAGCCGCGGACTTGATCAAGGGGCGGCTGCCGGCCCGCGAGTTGGAATTGCCACGCCGGGTGCCCTACAATCCCGCCACACAGAAATCACAGGGCCTCGCGTAGGGAGGGCCACATGGACGCCATAACACGAACGAAATTGGAGGTCGTGCCGCTCACGAAGCATATCGGCGCGGAGATCCGCGGGATCGATCTGCGCGAGCAGCCGAACGAGAACACGATCAAAGCGATCTACCAGGCATGGCTCGATCACCTGGTGATCGTGTTTCCGGCGCAGACTCTGTCGCAGGAGGATCTGATCCGCGCGACGAGCTTCTTCGGCGCGCTCGGTGAGCTGAGCCGGCCGGCGAAATATCATCCGCCGGGGTTCTCGCGCATGCTGCCCGGCATCATGCTGATCTCGAACATCCGCGAGAACGGCGAGCCGATCGGCGCGCTGCCCGACGGCGAGATGATGTTCCATCACGACATGATCCACCGCGAAGTGCCGAGCAAGGGCACCTTGCTCTATTCGGTCGAGATACCGACGCATGGCGGCGAGACGCTGTTCGCGAGCGGTTATGCGGCTTACGAGACGCTGGATCCGGCTTTGCGCAGACGCCTCGAAGGCAAGCGCGCACTCAACCACTACAATTACGGCCAGCAGCATCGCGACGGCAGCGGCGGAACGGAAGCCTTCACCGAGTGGGTCCATCCGGTGTTCCGCACGCACGAAGACACGGGGCGCAAAGCCGTCTATGTCAATCGGCTGATGACCATGAAGATCATGGACATAGAGAAAGCGGAAAGCGACGAGCTCTTAGCTCCGCTGTTCGATCATGCGGAGCGGCCGGAGTTCGTCTACGAGCACTCCTGGCGGCTGGGCGATCTCCTGTTGTGGGACAATCGCTGTTCAAGTCATGCGCGCAAGGATTTCCCCGCCGACCAGCGCCGGCTGATGCTGCGCACCACGGTCGCGGGCACGGTCAAGCCGTATTAGCGCGATGTGGATGTTCGCGCACCGTGTGGCCGTCGCGCTTGGCGCGGCACTCTTGCTGTGGACCACCGCGTCGGCGCAGAACGA
>Ga0184629_10000285_pt1 | contig 22603 bp, 24 predicted proteins | sample PLM4_32_b1_FD_133158 | JGI IMG/M metagenome (GOLD analysis project Ga0184629, IMG submission 133158) | Groundwater sediment microbial communities from an aquifer in East River, Colorado, USA - PLM4_32_b1 | ecosystem: Environmental > Terrestrial > Soil > Riparian zone | place: USA: East River...
CGAGTCGGGGTCTGCAAAAGCTTCTACAGCGGTTCGACGCGAGATGTTATGATAGAAGGTTTAATAAAAGTATAAGGTCTCGTGGCCGAGTGGCTAGCCCCGACGAGTCGGGGTCTGCAAAAGCTTCTACAGCGGTTCGACGCGAGATGTTATGATAGAAGGTTTAATAAAAGTATAAGGTCTCGTGGCCGAGTGGCTAGGCAGAGCTCTGCAAAAGCTTCTACAGCGGTTCGAATCCGCTCGAGACCTCAAATAATGCTTGGAATGGCCCCTTTTGGGGCTTTTTCAATTACAGGTCAAGGTATAGAGGAGGACTAAAATAACGCGATGCTAAAACAGATGGCCAAGAGGCTTCCGAATGTTTATTTCTTCTCAATTATTTTATTAAACCTGAGATAAAAATAGGCTGCCAAAATGAAGTCTACTGTAATGCAAAATATATCATATCCTTTTGGAACTATTGAGCTAAAGTGTGGAAACACAACATCCCAAATTCCGTGAAGCAATAGACCTACCACAATGAGATTGAAGTTTTTTGTTTGGCCATAATAAGCTAATGCCACAAAGAGGAGAGCTGATATTGCAACAATGATTAGAGAATGTAAATCAGTCCAGGCAAAACCAATATATATAAATGGAATACCAACCAAAGTTAAAGCACCAACAAGTCGCTTATCAAGAGATTTAAAACTTTCCAGAAGAATAATTACAGCGGCACTCAGTAAAATTCCAATAGTAATATCTTTCATGTTTTTTCTTCGGTATGGGTATTCTTGAATGTGTTCAGGCATTGCGTACTGCAAAAATGAACGACTTGTCCCTGGTATAGATATGTGAGTTCTTAATTGGGGGCAGTAATAAGCATATGGCATACGGGATCCCGCAGTAGTGCGCTACCTGGGGAGATTGCAGAGACAATTTCGAAAATCCTAATTTTTGAAACCATGTTTTTAAATTCAAAAACTCCGAGTTCTGAAAACTGATAAGATTCTTTCTTCTTCAAATGGTTCATAAATGATTCCGAACAAAGAACTTGTCCTCCTTTGGCAGTGGCTGCAATTCTAGCGGCCGTATTAATGGTAGAGCCAAAGAAGTGGCCATTCTTTTCCACAATTTTTCCATAGTGAATTCCGGCATGAATGAGTAGAAATAAATTTTCCTCTCGTGTCAGATCGTTTAGACGAATAGCGGTCAGTGCAAGGTAGTCCATATCCGTTGAACAGATGACCACTTGGTCTCCAATCCGTTCTGCGAGATAACTGTCTCCGATTAACGATTCCTTTACTAACTCAACGTATCTGTCCACAATCGCAGAAGCAGAAACACCGCCATGAACTTCTGTCATTGCTGTGTATCCGGTCAGGTCTGCAATCATTATGGCTAAATCTTTCTCCACTTCAATCGTCTGAAATTCGGGTGTAACAATTTAGGGATTTTAGAATCGCTAACCGAAAGCAGCAGGGTGCGGTGGTCAAGTAGTCAATGCGGTTCTCTATTCGCGCACCTTGATTGATTCCCCATACCATGTCTTAGGCCGCTCGAGTGTCTATTTTTTTCTTTTACTTCCGAAATAATAACCGACATGCAATTGAGCACGCCAGCCGAAGGACCAGCTATCAAATTTACCGTTATCAGAAACTTCTTTATCTGTGAGCACATCTTCCAGCATAGGGAAGCGGTCCAGGATTTTTAGAAAAATTTCAGATTGAACCTCGTCCTTATCAAAAGTAAAATCTCCATTAAGCTTCAGTTTGGCGTGGTAGTTTGAAATGGACGGACCAATCGCAACCACATCCAACGTCCAGCGGTCTCCAAACACAAACTGGTGGCCGAGTTGAAAACCCACGTTGGTTATCATGAAGTCTGTTTCAAGTTCGGCATTTTCCTTTATGCCATCAACGTCCACTTCGATATCTCTTTTATTGTAGAAATCATGATAAGAAACATAGGGACCGATATACGTTCCATGAGGAGCAAGGTGCCTGTTCTCGCTTCTTAGATAAAAGCGGTACTCCGCACCGACTTTAAATCCGTGCTTTTTTAGATCTTGTCGTACGCTGGTTGTCGAACTGATATTGACAATAGGAGGGAATTCCTCATATCCACCTGTAAAACAAAATGATTGATTGGGTTTAGTGATCCGCTCATAGGACATCACAAGCGAATGTGGGTAAACCGCATGTGTTATTTCAATTTTAATGATATTCTTGCGCTGCAACTCCTGAGCTTGCTGTGCCAACACGATAGTAGTGAAGGACAATACAGATGCGAGGATCAGAAGAGTTTTCAACATCAGAAAGTTTTTGCCGTTCGGTTTCATAGGAAAGATGACATTAAACGAGCTATGGAGTAGAAGAGCCGGTTAAGAAGGCTTGCGTTGCTCACCATTTCGTTTGTAACCTCCATACATTCCTTTAGGTCTTCAAGGAAAGCTTTTTCAAACTGTTCACCAAACTCCTGACCGTATATAACAGACATGATCTCAAAATTCAGATCAAAACTGCGCATATCCATGTTAGCAGTACCAATCACGCTCAGGCAGCTGTCCGCCACAACGGTTTTGGCGTGAACAAATCCCTTCTTGTATAAATAGATCTTTACGCCAGCGCGAACCAGTTCGGGAAAGTAAAACTTCGCTGCGGCTCCGACCATCTGCGAGTCCGACTTATACGGTACCACTATACGAACGTCGACTCCACTGATAGCCGCTTGTTTCAGTGCATCCAGAATACTGTCATTCGGGATGAAGTAGGGATTGGTAATGTAGATTCTTTCTTTGGCTAACGTAAAGATCTTAAAATAAGTAAGCATGATGTTCGAAGTGGGATACACCGGTCCGCCTGCAACCACCTGACCCATGGCTTTCACACCCTGCGGATCATCAACCATTTTGTCAGGGAACAAGTCTTGCGTATAGGTTAGCTTCTCTGACTGAGCCGAATTCCAACTCACGATGAAGTGTCGTTGTAAACTACCTACCAACGGTCCCACGATTTTCACATGGGTGTCGCGCCAATAAAGACCGGTGTCAATTGAATTATCGTACCGGTCGGAAACATTAATGCCACCCACAAATCCGGTGACACCATCCACAATGATAATCTTCCGATGATCGCGGTGGTTCACCCGGTTCGCCAAAAAGGCAAGTTTTACTTTGATCCTGGGAATAACGGAAACGCCACCTGCCTTCAATTCCCTGACGATGTTGGGTTTGATTTTGCGGCTGGCATAGTCATCGTATAAAACCTTGACCTTCACCCCTTCTTTTGCCTTACGCAGAAGAACATCCTTGATTTCGTTTCCACGGATATCATTTTCCCACGCATAGTATTCCATGTGAATGAACTGCTTTGCTGACGCCAGCACACGCAAAACTTCGGGGAATTTTTTCTCACCGTTAATGAGTAACGTAAAAAAGCTTTCATGCAACGGCTCATTTCCTATTCCTTTGAGAAATTTTATAAGACTGCTGAAATTATCGAGTTCTGCTTTACTAGCAATGGGTAACGAGTTCGCAGCGGGTGACACCTGCTTGCGCATAGTCTCATCAAATTCCGTCTGAGCTTGAACCGTCTTGGACCGACTGCTGAAATGCCGGAAGTTCAATCCAAAGGAAAAGTAAATTACCATGCCAACACCAGGAAGCAACAGCACTAAAAGCAGGTAACCGAGCGCCTTGGGCGTTGTGGTTGTATACAACAAAATATGTATTACTGTGTAGATAATCAGCGATAAGTAGCCAACAAATAAAATCTTGTATGTTATGTCCATTTCGGATTAATTTAGTTTGCACCTAGAATTCAATACCCAGGGTTGCAATGACAAAGTAATCAGTTGAAAACGGGTTGAAATAATGACATCCCGCAGTTAATTTCCAAAATGAATATTCTGCAAAAATGCCCTTCTGAAGTTCAAGTTCTGATTGATACAGCCGTGTCCGGTTGGCGGAAGTTCCTGTTCTGAAATTCCTGAAAGGTGAAATAGCCAGTTCTGACCATGTATAAAAATAATTATTCTCCTCTCCGGCAAAATCAATCACGTATTCACTTTCAGAATAGAAGTCAAATTTTTTCCACGTCAGCGTGATCTCCAGACCCGGTGCAATACCATCCGTATTTCCGACCACAAACCCGATCATGGGTGTTGCAGCAAGCTTTAGTTTTCGCCCTGCTTCTAAATTATATCCAACGAACATCGAAGCCGTTTTTAAATCTTCATAATTATATCGCGCCTCTAAATGCAATGACTTATGATCGGCAGACCCAAAAAGCGTGGTTGTGTTTTTTTCAGCAGGCAGCATGTAATAATAGGCATCGGCTGCAAAAGACCAGGGTGATGAAATGGTATCAGCAACGACTGACAATGAATCATCGGTCGGATTTTGTGCAAATATTTTGAAAGTTAACGGCATTAATAATATGAAGGTTAGTAAGTATCGCATGATCATCCTCCTAAAGCAATGGTGATAAGAACAAGAACGATCCCCAGCAAACTCATGACGATCCCCGTAAAGAAGCTGTTACGGCCAGCATATTTTCCCAGGCCCCAGCCGCAAAAGAACATCATCAGTATAGCAATAGCATTTGACGTGCGTAAGGCTATTTCCAGATCGTTGATAAAGGTAAAGGGAACTGCAACCAGGAACGTAGAAAGGAAAACAAGAAGAAATATTTCTACTGCTATTTTATAATCTCCAATTTTTTGTACCCTCGTGTCTGTTGATTCAGGTAACTGCGAAATCCGTTGCCGGATGTTTTCCACTTCATCGGGTTGCATGGCATTCGCAATTACGGACGGCAATGCATCGGCAATAAACTGACGAGCCTTGTCATTGTTTTTTGATTTACGAACAAAATTCAGGATAGTGAAGCCTCGTTCTACATCCGTTTTTGCCATCACTAAGTACATCACCGCATCAATAAGCCCCCACGCAGTGTTGCAGCTCAAGGCGCCAATCAGCATATCACTCACGGAGGTAGAATCTGATTTTGTAATACTAATGGTGCTGGTAAAAGTTAGCGCCATAATTACGCCATACAGAATTTCGGAGATACGGTCTTCGGTATTCATCCATCCCTTTTCCTTCAGCGGTTCAATCACGTTATCCGGACTGGTCGGTGGGATTACTTTGAATTTATTTGGTTTACTTTTATCAGGCATTTTTCTCCCCGTTATTAAAGTTTATTGTTCATTGAAAATCAAAACTACCTTTTGCAAATTCCCAGTCTACAATTCAAACTGAATCCTGAATTGCCAGAAATTCGACTTGCCGGTGATATCATTTTTTACCAATCTTCCATTGCCATAATTTATTTCAAACCTGAAGTGGCCATTGGGATACCAACTCAATGCCGAAGTAAGCCGCCCAAACGTTCCGCCTGCAATATTTTGATCCGTAAAATCGGAATGGGTATACCGCGCACCTAATTCAAAGGCACCAGGTCCTGGATTCTTACCAAAATTGAAATTCCTTTTTGGTATCAATTTACCCAACACACCATTTTGTCTATTGTAACGCCTGTTTTCGCCTGTGATAAACCAACTGCCACCAAACTGATAATAATTAAAAGAAGTATTCGTACCTGGAGTATTGACAAAGTTGTTTATGTACTCACCAACAAAGGACAGTGGGCCATTTACTTTTACCAATTCGAGCATGATGGTATTTGAACTCGAAGCAGCGAACGTATTGGTATTAAAATAGTAAGGAGCAGTGTTCGCCTCAGGCTTGGCCTTAAAACTCACTTCTCCATCCGTGGCATCTGAATACCGATAACCAATTCCCACATGCAGCAAATCACGGTCAGATTTATACTGTGGCAAATAGACGACACGGCTTACGAATTGTGAGCCATTAGCTGAAAACGACTTTCCTGTTTCCCAGTAATTATTAAACGCTCCAAGGGTAAACATGAGTCGCTGTTTCAGTATACTGTTGGAGTAGCGTATCCCGATATTTCGTTGTCGTACAAGAGAAGGTTCGCCACTTCCTCTTTCTGTAAAAAACAACTGTGACCCCGGGGCACAATATTCATAGCCAACGCCTTCTTTCATTTTACCCAATGTAACCCAGCCCCCCTGTTTACCAAATGGTATTTCAAGACTCCAGTCCATAAAGCTATAGGTTTTGTTTCCTTGGGGAGCATCCAATCCGTTGTAGTTGGCACCGATCATATAACGCCAGGGATTCTTGAAAAAAAGCAGCTGACCAGTAAGGATTAACCGATCACCTCTGAATTCAGTACCCGGATCTACTTTACCTACCTGATCAATACTATTGTTATCCTGAACTACAATATTTTGATCCAGCAGAATAGCCAGACCAATATTCATGGTGAAAGCTTTTGTTTTTATCTGGTTCCATTTTTTCGCCATTACCGGTGGAGCATTCATGGATACTTCTTCTCTTTTTACCTGCGTGGTATCATTGAGTGAAGCTGATCCGTCCTGGCCATATGACGCCACGGAATAATAAATAAGAGCGAGTAGCAGTAGTAATTTTTTCATACTTATTTATCTAAAATATTTTCACTCAGTGCAGCTACCAGGAAACATGCAAAAAGTAAATCGTCAGTCCACCAACCACGCAAACAAAAATGGAAAGGATGGTAGTTGGCACAGATGGTTTTTCTTTTAAATTCCGCATCCTGTTTAATTCCCTCATCCGTTTGACATAACTGATCGTCACCATGATCATCAGTGTTGTTGAAGTAATCGTAAGCAAGAGGCCCGCGAAATGGCCATTCTTCGACCAAGCCTCCCCCGAAACGAGGCGTGCTTCATGTAATGCAGCACTTCCTTTGTCTATCGCAAAACCAGCGGTGATAAAACCGATAACGGTGCGAACCCACGCAAGCTGCGTACGCTCCAGGGCAAGTGAGGTTCGCTCCACGGCAAGGTCAATGCGTGGGTCAACATCCTGTTCTTCAGACCGGGTTTGTTGTTCAGCTTTCATTTAGCAAGTCTGTCTATTTTTTGAATGTTTGGTTTGTGTTTATTTTTTTACTTGACACCAGTCTCTTGTTCAGGAAACATTTGTTTCAAATCAATTATTGAATGGTTTATCTTATCAAGTGTAATGAATCCCTCGCGTGGCCGGTCCAAATCAAAGTTTACAAAAACAACAAGAGCGATAAGCAGGCAGGCTCCTCCTGACAACTGCCAGTCAAATTTTTCTTTACCCGCAGAAACATACCCCATGTAAAACGTGCAGGCACATGACAGCAAAATGAGCAGGTAGATAATGGCATCGGGCAAGCGCACGTAATTGGAATAAAAACGTGTGTTGGTAATATCGATCATGTTGTTGAGCGCAGGGATCATTTGTAGCGAAGCCACTGCATAACCTGAATCTTTTGAGAGTTGCGAAACCTTACTCCAGAGTTGCTGATGAATAGCGGCTGAAAGTCTTTGTGCTTCCATTACTTTCTCTTCATCTGCACCCACAGCAAAGTAATTTACTCGTGCATCAACATATTTTTTCAAATCCACCCGAAGCGATTTGCGGTCTGGTTCACGATAAAGATCTGTACGAAGAATGGTTGTACCAATGTTATTCGCCTCTTCCATTATGATTCCTCTCCACGCATCATAATGGTTAAGTGAAAAACTAAAATTAAAGGCAATCATAAATCCAAGCAATGCCAGGAGACCAGTAAGAACCGTTGGATCAATGGTAGACTTTCTGTAATATTTTCTTCCTGAACTTAAACCAATAAAAATACTGATGATCATCAACCCAAGCATGATGAGCGTGAGTTGCCATGATTCAAGCCGGGTGAGAAAAGTGAATTCCATAATAAATTTCAGATCACTAATACTTCTGTAAATCCTGCATAACGGCAGGTTTTACAGAAGTATAGTTTATTAATTCTTGCTTGTCCATTGTGTTTTATTAATCAACTGCGCATCTACTTTTTTGCAGAGTCTACTTTAATGGCAAAGGCTTCTATATAAGTAATGTCTACTGTGTCTCCGACTTTCAAGCCTTTGAGTTTTGATGGGTCTTTCACCTTGATAGTCTCCACGTCACCCTCGGGTCCCTTTACTGTAACAGAAGGTGTTTTGGTGTCGATGGCCGTGATCTTAACCGTCACCGTAGTTTGCTGTGCAACAGCACCAGCAGGTTTTTCGCCTGGGTTGGCAGCCGCGGCAGCAGCTGTAGTTCCTGCTCCGGTTGTACCACCTTTTTTAATTTCGTAGGCAAGCGCTTCCGTATAGACCACCGTAATGACATCACCTTTTTTTACCTGATCCAGATTTTGTACATCCGTACTGGCCGTAAACTTGTACGCCTGTCCGTCTGTTGTTTTGATGTGAACCTGGCGGGATTTATGATTAATCTTTGTAACGGTTACTGTAGCCGTTATCGATGATATCACAGCCTCTCCCTGTGAATCCTGCGCTTGTACATTGAGTAAACTGACCAGGCTGATCAGTGCAGCAGCGGCTACTGATTTAAAGCCCCGGATGAATAAATTTTCGATGTTCTTTTTCATGTTTTGTTTTTTAAATGGTGAATAAATCGATTTGATATAACCTTGTCTTTTTGATTTTAGATGTTCTTTACTTCATATCCATCTTCATTATTTTGGAATGCCTGTTGACCCATGTCCGTAATTCCGTATGATCTTTACTAATTTATTTGCCGGAAGATCGATTCTCTTAAATTTCGATTCCTGCATCAGTTTCATTTCCCCAGATTTGGCATCGGGTGGTTCCGGAAAAAAGATCATACTGTAGCCATCGGGGCGCTTGTCAACCTCGATGCCGAGTTTTAAATCATCATCTTCACTAATGATCACCACTTTCCAATCATCATCTGAATTGCTGACAGTTTCACTTGCCGTGGATTTTATCATAGCGTAGCCCGGAATAAAAGCGAGCAGATTGTCTTCGATAAACGAAAGAAATGATTTTACCACCTTTCTATCTGCGAGCATTCCTGCCAGATAGCACACGAACAAAATGAGCAAGACACTTAACAGTGAAAACATACCAACACCAAAAATCCGTTCAGCAGGTAAATGCGATTTTATGGGCTGGATAATACTTTGGGTAATTGATAGTGCCTTTTCGAAAATGAAAACCAATACGATTACCGGCAATAAAAACTGAACAATACCTTTGCCTATTCTTTTGGTTGCTGAGGAATACCATTTCATGTTTTCAAATGTTTAAAGGTGTACTACATCTTAGAGAAGGACACCTGATTATTTATTGAATGGATAAATCTTTTTCCAGTCCGTTTTCATATCCACAATCAACCAATGGTATTTGGCTGCGTCTTCCAATCCTTTTTTTAATTGAGCAAGCCCGGGCCCTTCTCCATAATAATATTCACGCAACGAGTCCGTGTGATGAACAAACATTCCGAAACGTGGACCGCTGCCTGTGCTGGTGTATTGCATCATGGCCCAATCACCATCTGAGTTTCCGGCAGTAAACACCGGGCGTTTGCCAATGTGCTCATGAATGCCAACGGGTTTACCTAATTTATCATCGTTGAAATTAACGTCAGCCAATTTGATCAAGACAGGTTGCGCTCCCGTTGTGTCATATTTTACTTTAGTGGAACTTCCCACCACCTGATAAGGAGGAACTCCATAAGCCTGTTCGGCCCACACTCTCATAAAGTCAATACCGCCACCGGAGACAATAAACGTTTTGTACCCGTTTGCTCTCATGTAGTTTAATAATTCCAGCATGGGTTGGAAAACCATTTCATTGTAATGCCTGCCGGTTTTTGGATGCGTGGCGGTTGCCATCCAGTCTTTCACTGTTTTATCAAACTCATCCGTCGTCATTCCTGCATGTGTAGCCATCAACATTTCAACCAATGCCTGGTTACCTCCTGCGAGGGCAGTTTTCATATCTCCTTCCAATACTCCTTTAAATGGTTGTTTGTCTTTCCACTCGGGATGTTGTGGTGCCAGCGCTTTAATGCGGTCGATCACAAAAAATAATTGAAACGGCAGTGGAGCTTCTGTCCATAATGTTCCGTCATTATCAAAACAGGCAATGCGGTCGGCAACAGGCACAAAATCTACGCTGCCTTCCTTCGTTGTTTTCGTAACAAAGTCAATGATCGATTTTTTCGCTTTGCCTTCATTCCAGGAGGGAAGTGGATCTTTACCCGTTTTATTATTTTGTGATTCAGTTTTTGTTTGTTGTGGAATAAAACTAAATAATAAAACTGTACATGCCGCTAAAAGCAATAGAGTAAAATAGTTTTTGCGTTTCATGACTTTCATTTTGAAAAATATTCTTAGCAACACATTTAATAATTTTCAAGTATTATTAATTTATTCTGATAGCCCTTACTTCAGCAGCCCGCTCATCCACGGGCACAATCGGCAGCGTATCTCCTTTTTTAATTGGAAGCTTACGCAGATGATCCATAATGGCCTGCCATTCTTTGATTTCGGTTTTCTTATCGGCTGCAAGGGATACCTGTTCTTTATCCATTACTATTCCGTTGGGCGCTAACATTTCAGCCATGTTATCACCTGGCATTTCAAGCGCTTCCACCTTTGATTTTAAGGGTTCGCCTCTTGCATTTTTTGGTACCAATGCAAGCTGGCCTTTGGTATAGGTTGGCATAGCGACTAATATCATTGCCATATAGAGAGAAGTGGTGAAGCTGTACAGCTTTTCATCCTTTCCGGTAATATCAATCGGTTTATATCCATGGTCATAGTCGCCCAGTTCAATAGCAGTGATAACATCATACTTTGGTCTGGAAGCACTGTATGTAAATTTCATCCCCGAAACCCGTGGAAAAGATTCGCCCGGGTGTATGGGGTTCTCTACAATTATATATTCAAGGATATTCTTAATTTCTTTACTCGTAAAATAAGCGATTACCAGCGCACTGCCAGCAGTAGAATCAACCACTCCCGATCCCAAAGGCGCTACTGCAAAAACATCATACACGGTCTGAATACCCGTCTTTCCTCGTTTCATTCCCGCACGGTTCATGCCGCTGGCTGTAAAACCAATATCTGCATGTGTTGCTTCACGAAAGGCATCAGTTACTAAATTTGCCAGGATAGTAGCTGCAGGAACATCGGTAAAAGTGTTTGGCAGATCCTGTGGTACGATCGCTAAAGGCTGGTCGATACTGTACCCGCGTGATTCAAAAACTGCTTTGGTAACACCGGCCTTGAGTTTGTTTACCGCATCGTCAATTTTTTTATCCCCCATAACGGCGTCATTAACCGGGTTTAATTTCCATGACACGAACTTTGTTTTTCCATTTTCAAAACTCATTACCAGCTCTCCCAAATTATTACTCTCTTTGCCGGTTTGAACCACGGGTGTATGGTTGTTGATGATGGAAGCTTCGGGCATTGCGGTATGGCTGTGCCCGCTGATCACGATATCTATTCCCGGAACTTCCCGGGCCAACTGGATATCATCGCCTTTCGTATATTTTCCATCGGCATCTTTTTCAACACCGCCGTGGGTAATACAAATAATCACGTCGGCTTTTAAACTGTCGCGGAGTATGGTTACCATTTTTTTTGCTGTTTCAATGGCATCATCAAATTTAATAGCGCCGGCACCTGCTGTATAAAACGTAGCCTCATGCCCCAATAAGCCAAGAATACCAAAGCGGATTCCACCCCGCTCAATTATTTTCCAGGGAAGTATATGTCCTTCACGGGCCCTCTGCTGAATCTCCTGCAGCGTAGGATCCTTCGATTGTAAATTAGTATTCGATGTAATGATGGGTATGGTATGTCCGGATTTGGCTGCTACTTTAATCTCTTCAGCAAGACCTTTGGGCCCCAGGTCAAATTCGTGATTGCCAAAGGTGGTGGCATCATAACCCATTTTCGACATCAATTGTAACTCTCCGCCCAATGAGCGGGAAGCTGCGCCAAAAGGGGTGCCCATACTAAAGTCGCCGGCATCCAGTACCAATACAGCGCCCTCCTTTTTATGCAATTCTCTTTTTTGATTGATCAGGCCACCAAGGCGTGCATAACCCCCGATCGTGTTGTCGTTATTTAGTTCAAGTGGTGAGTAATCTGACGATGGCCCCATTCCGATAATACTTGAATGAAGATCGTTGGTATGCAAAATGGTAAAAGTCTTGGCCTTAGCACTGCCCGTTGTGGGCTGACTTTGGAGTTGACCGCCAGCGCAAATAGAAATTAATGCCGTTAAAACGAAAGCTCCTGTAATTTTCTTCATCGGTATTGTATTTAGGATTATAAAAACCAACGGCCATTAATTGAATGACCGTTGGCTGTGAGCAATTCATTTTTTACTTATAATCTACAGTGACCTTATTTATTTTTCCATTGAACTTGAATGGAACATCATAGGCGGTGAAATCTACTGGTGTTCCGGTATCTACGCCAATATCCCATGTTTCATCAAAGGAAAACCGAGCTCCAATTGTACGTTCTATTCTCTTTTGTGCTACCTGTTTTCCGTCAACTGACAATACCAGGTTTGCGCCTTTTCCCACGCCTCCGCCATCATACACAAAGTCCATGGCGATCTTATGTTCCCCTGTACTCAGGGCTTGCGGTCCCTGAACGGTTACAATCCATTGGGGTTGATTGGTTGCACGGTAAATGAATATTGGTTTATTGTCTTTTACCAGCAATGCAAATCCTCCGAAATAACCACCCATGGTAGCTAATATACCCTGTGATTTTGCCTGAGTATTAACATTGGCTGTAATAGTCCATGATTTGTTTTTGAAATCAGGTGCGGATCCTTCAGGAATCCTGACTGTACCATCATAATAAACAAAGTTGGTTCTTCCTTTTGTCAAACTTGGACGGGTAGAAGGATCAATTCTTTCGCCCATATCACTATTCAAAGGAAACACATTATTTTTTTGGGCTTCGGCATAAAACAGTGCCTGTAGCTCTTTTAATTTATCAGGGTTTTTATCGGCCAGGTTATCTGACTCACTATAATCTTCAGCTACATTATAAAGCTCCCATTTAAAATCACGACTTGGATATTTGGTGCTTCCTCCCATATTTACCCAGGGTACACGGAAAGGGGTAGTACAAGCCACCCATCCGTCATGATAAATAGCCCTGTTAGCAACTAATTCAAAATACTGCGTAGTATGGGTTGATTTGACATTCGCATCATTAAAGGAATAGGCCATGCTCACACCATCCATTGGCTTCTGATCCACTCCATTCACTTTAGTTGGCGCAGGTACACCGCATAATTCAAGGATGGTAGGCACAATGTCAATCACATGATGGAACTGTGAACGTACTTCACCTTTTTGTTTCATCATTTTCGGATAGCTAATAACCACACCATTGCGGGAACCTCCGAAATGCGAAGCCACCTGTTTTGTCCATTGAAAAGGTGCGTCCATGGCCAGGGCCCATCCATAAGAATAGTGGCCATACGAGTACATAGAACCCAATTTATCATATTGGGTCATGAGGAAAGGAATGTCTTCTGCAAAACCGTTAACATTCGTAGAAATTTCGTTTGTTGTTCCCTGTGCACCACCTTCTGCACTGGCACCATTATCGCCCATAATATAAATGATGATGGTGTTATCCAGTTGTCCTGTTTCTCTTACTGCCTCTATCACCCTTCCGATATTGTGATCGGCATGGGATAGTGCTCCGGCATATACTTCCATTTCACGGGCATACAATTTCTTTTGATCAGCCGAAAGACTATTCCATTCAGGTGCACCCGGGTTGCGGGCGGTTAGTTTTGTATTTTGTGGAATAACACCGGCTTTTTTCTGTCTTTCCAGTGTTTCTTCACGAACCTTGTCCCAACCCTGGTCAAATTTTCCTTTATACTTATCTATCCATTCTTTGGGTGCGTGGTGAGGCGCATGGGCCGTACCGGTGCAGTAATAAGCGAAGAATGGTTTTTGTGGTGATACGGAATTGTGTTTACGGATATATGCAACGGCATTATCAGCCAAGTCTTCATCCAGATTATAATCCGGCTTGCCGAGATAGGGTTCAATGGGATTTGTATTTTCGTATAATGCAGGGCGCCATTGATTCGCATCTCCGCCAAGAAATCCATAAAAATATTCGAAGCCCAATCCGTTTGGCCAAAGATCAAATGGCCCTGAAGTGCTGCTTTTCCAATCGGGCACATTGTGCATCTTTCCCCACCAGCCGGTATTCCATCCATTGCCTTTTAAAATTTCACCAACGCTGGCGGCAGATTTTGGAACAAGACTGTTATAGCCATCAAATCCTGATGCTAATTCGGTAATAACACCGCTTGCTACATTGTGGTGATTGCGTCCCGTGATCAACGCAGCTCTTGTAGGTGAGCATAACGCAGTTGTATGAAATTGATTGTAGCGAAGTCCATTGGCAGCGAGTGCATCCATGGTTGGTGTTTCAATCGGTCCCCCAAACGTGCTGGCTGCGCCATACCCAACATCATCAGTCATAATAATTAAAACATTTGGTGCGCCTGCGGGTGCTGAAACCTCAATTGGGAAATCGGGTTTTGATTGGTGTGCATTCGTATCCACCACACCCATAAAGGCATGCGGAAGGATTGGTAAGATGGTTCGGTCAAATCCAGTTGCGGGAGCAGCCGCTACAGGTTCTGTTTTCGGTTGCTGCGTACAACTGAATGCCAACGCGGCAAATATCAGAGGCGGCAACATGGCGAGTTTTGTTGTGAGTTTCATTTTTTGTGTCATTTAGTTTTTGTTTAATAATTCATGTGAGTTTCATTGGTTCTTTGATTTAACTGTGTTTTTCCTAGTGACAGTGATGAATATTTTTTCAAATAATCTGTGAACTTGAATAGATGCTGACGAAAAATTCCTGACATAAATCATACTAAATACTGATGTCCGTCAGTCGAGTTCGCCAATAAAGGGTATGTTTTCCAGAATTGTTACCCGCACCGAACTGAGCAGGTAGGTTTCAATTTGAACAAACTGCGCGGCCGCTTTTACACTGGATGCCTTTTTCATTTTACCGTAGTAGGTTTCAATTAATTTGTCCGTCTTCACGCCCAACGCGGTCATCTCTTTCATTAAGGCATCCGTTGTGGCGTCATCCATAGTGCCATAGTTCGCAGCATACTTCTCTAATAAAGCAACGCGTTTTTGACCGAGCTCTTTACGCTTGACCTCATACTCATCGTAAACAACCCAGAAGGCATCACCTGTTGGGTTAATGAAACCGGCAACGATGTCTTTCTTCGATTTGCCATAAACGGACTGAATAATATCAATATCCTCTTTGTTGCTTTGAGCAAAGCCAACGGTGGATATCAATAAGGCTGCTACAATCAGAATTTTTTTCATACTAGTAAGATTTAAGTTTCGTAAAAGTTGTGTGTCGTTTATAATTCTAAGCCTTCCAACGGTGGAGGCTTGGCATGCTTTCCCTCAAAGAACACATGCAGGATCATGTTGAAAGCATAGAGATTGGAAGTATCATAGTGTTCATCGTACTGATAGGTGAGATTACCCTCCAACGCGAAACGGGGTCCCCATGAAATGGTAGTGCCTCCGATCAGTCGCACCCTGCTGATGGTTGAATAGCGTGAATCCCAATAGGGTTCAACATTGGCGTAAGGAACCATCGACCAGTGTCCACGGGTAAACTCCTTTTCAAACATCAGGCGGTAACGAATCCTGTACGAGAATTTATTATCCTCACCAAGCCAACGCAGTTCCGGGCGCAAACGATGTGAATGCAATATCTTGTCTCCCACGGGAAGTCTTCTGTGGATTTCTCCATACAGCACATCTTCATGGTAATCTCCATCTTCACTCAGGCTCCCTCCGCGCATCACACCAACCCGGGCCAGCCACGCTTTCATTTCCCGGGCTCTGTTCTCATTGAGCAACCTGGCAGAATAAAACCTTTTAGTATGCCCAAAGGCATAGTCTGCCTGTAAGTACACGTTCAAATCACTTGGCTTGCTACTTTGATAATCGGTCAGGGGAATAAATGCAGTTAGTCGCCACGATGGATTTAGTATGTACCATAGATCCGCTTCAGGCCAAAACTCAAAGGAAGAATTTTGTGCTTTCAGGCTGTATGTTTTTCCCAGGATCATCACAAATATCAAACAGTTGATTCTTAAAATGTATCGCGCATCAATGGTTACGTTCTTAAACATGGTTGATGTAAGTCACTTGCTGCGATACGTTCGTTTTTTTGTTTGGATGACAACCAACAACCATCCAGGATGACTATTGGTTGTCAAGAGAAATTTTTTGCCTCCGTCAAAATTCACCCGTGAACAAGATCGAAGACCATCAAAGTTTAGAAGGTAAATCCTTTGCTTTCTTCAAGGTCAATGCTAACATGATGCTGGACGCGCCCACGGTAATAATTGCCAGGGCAGTCATCACAACGATAGAAGTCGATGCGATAATCGGATTAGCCAATAACAAAAAGGAAAATAGGATTCCCAGTAAGCTTAGAAAAGCCAGACTTCCCCAAGGGAGACCAAGTTTTTTAAGGTCGATAGCAAAACCCAGTCCCTGCGCTGACCTGAACAAAAAGGCAAAGCCCACCACAAAAGGCAACGTCGCCATCGAAATACCCGGGTACATCATCAGGTAAGCCCCGAATAAAGTGGTTACGATACCACTGACCAGATACCAGCCCCAGCCGTCCAGTGAATCTTTGTTGGCATAAGAAAAATAGATTTCACTGACACCCGAAACAAAAAACGACGCACTGAATAACATGGAGAGTGTCACATAGGCTTCCAGCGGTATGGTGAAAATGTACACGCCAAAAACGATAAAGAGAATACCCACGATGAGGGGTAGATACCAATGTTGCAATACATTAGAAATTTTTGATACTAAAGTTGCCATAAAATTTAATTTTAAATGGTTAGAAATGTTTTAAGAAAATAATGTGATTGAACCTACCGTTGCTGCAAGTACAGTTACTGTACGCAACTGACGGTCAACGCAACCCCCGCCACGGGCGCCAGGGAAGCAAAATGTGTGTTTGTGTTTCATAGTTGTTTTGGATTAGGTGGTCTTTGTTTATTTACTCATAGATGTATATCTCGGTATTTCTAAAGAGCATAAAACTCAGCGAAAAATAGAAAACCTGCGAATTCAGGTCAGCGTATGGCTTAATCCCGGATGAATTTGTGTAGTCGCGGTTATGGAATTCAGTGAGGTAATATTTGAACTTTATATTGGCACCATAGGGAAGCTGCACTCCAGCCATTAAACTACTCTGCCACACATTTTGACGGCTGCTAAACCAACCGGTTATCTTATCGACCTTATCGCCGTCTTCGTAGGTTTTTTCTTTGTAGAGAAATCCCAATTCAATTTCATACCCGCCGTAAAAATATATCTTATCCATCTGGCCAATCTTAAAACCAATGGGTATACCCACGTTGTATGAACGGAATGCCTTTTTATAAGTCAGGTTATCGGAAGGGTCCTTATAGCCGTCCATTCTGTATCCCACATTTCGAACTGCTATTCCGCTGAACAGTCCAAAACTGTTGGAAAAGTCTTTATGAACAAACGTCTGCAAATTGATAACCGGGGCAAAGCGCAAGTTTGTATTTGCATTGCTTCCGGTCTGACTGACGTCGGCAAACGAAAAAATAACCTCGCCGCCGGAAGTAGTATAGACGTCCGATTGGCTAAACCCCGTCACTGAAAAGCAAAGACCAAGTATGGCTGAGCAAATAATAGTTTTCATGATTCTATTTTTAGTTAGTGTTCGAATGATATTTAATCAGGTCTATCAGTGTTTCGCCGTCGACAGGCTTACGCAGAAATGCCTTTACTCCGTAACCTTTGCAGCTTTCACGGATGCGCGAATCATCTAGTGCCGTAATCACTATTGCGGGAATATTTTTCTTTTCCTGAGAAAGCTTACGGAGCAAATCCAACCCACTCATTACTGGCAACTTGATATCAAGTAATAGCAAATCGTTAATCGTGGGTGTGCCTCTGGATAAAAACGATTCGGCAGATCCGAAGGATATAAATTCAAGTCCCGCAGATTCAAGAAAAATCTCAAATGAACGCCGCACAGACATATCGGCCTCTATTATGTAAATCATCGTTATAAAATTGGGATGAATAAAAAGGTCGATCAATAGAATGTTTATTCTATAAGGCAGGCGTAGTCGCTATGAACTTCGCGGAGTGTTGTTCAGAGCGGATTTTGTTTCAACGTACACGTTCACATAGAATGTTTATTCTATGTGAAACGGGAAAGAAGACGGGAGCGTCAATCTTTCTTTATAGTTGATAATGGAATAAATTGATTTGAAGAAAGCGTATTCGCTTAAGGAATAATCCCGGCATTTCTTGAAATAGTTATCATTCAGGTATAGACTTCACGCCAAGCGTGGCTGGAATCATGGTCAATACGAGAATCCCACAAGCTGATTCTATGAATTTAGCTTCGCCTCTATGAACTTTATATCGTCTCGTGTTAGATTGGTTCTGTTATTGAGCAAATCGCCGATTTTTCTAATAATGGAATCTAACTCATTGGTAGACATTGTCAAGGCATTGATTAGTTCGATCTCTCTTACTGAAGTTACCTCCCTCGCAATCAGATGAGATAGGCCAATAATTCTTGACAAGGGGGCTCTTAATAAGTGAGAGTTTATGAAAGCATATTCAGCCAACTGTTTGTTCTGGTTTTCAAGCTCAGAAGTTCTTTTTTGTACGGCTGCTTCAAGGGTCTCATTCATTGTTGACAACTCTTTGTTAAGATCATTAAGCCGCTCATTCATGAGACCTATCTTGAGGCTCCTGTCAACCAATTGAAAATTTTGCTTTCTGACTTCCGTCAGGAGAGTTTTTATCTGTTCATTTTTGAAACGGAGTGATATGAATCGTGTCAGGGATTGAAGAAAGAGTCCATCTTCAGCACTCCAGTGTTTAATGGCATGGCGATTTTCACAGCAGATCATCCCGACAACCTTGCGATCAACTGTAATTGAACAATCCAGCGTGGAACGAATGTCGAGTGGAATTAAGTAATTTTCATTTAATTCCATTGTTGTTCTGCTCATTCTGGCATCCGTTGCCATCACAATTTCTTTTGTTTCCAATTCGTCAAGGTAAATCGGATAATCCTTTTTTTCCAACGTAACAATATCGTCACTCGGGTTCTGTCGATCATAAAGGAATTTACGGATAATCCGTGCATTATCTTCAAAAAGCCAAAGACTGACACGATTTACGTTGAGAGAGCGTGCGGCAGCAGTGCAAAAGTTTTGGAACATGAGCCTTTGACCGCCCTTAAAAATGCGCTCATCTTTTGAAAATGAAAGAAGGTCTTCCTGGTAATGTTGGAGCATTTCTTTTTTCTTTTCAATTCCGTTTTTCAGTTCTTTAAGTTCTGAATTGCTTTCTTTCACTCCAAGATAAGCATTACCCAGTAGTATATACAGCAGGTATGCTGCCGCTAAAATTCCAACCAGGAAAATGGTGCTCGCGGCGAAGAAAGCGAGTCCATTAATTGATAGCTCATAGGTTCCACCGACAGTCGACTTTAAGAAGTAATAGTTAAGGCCATTCGTTAAAAGAGTGATCACGAACCAGACCTGTGAAGCTCTCAATCCCTGGACAATTAAAGCCGTCAAGGGGATAAGAGGAAACCAGTAAATGATTACGTGAAATGTTGTGGGATTAATGAGGAAATGCGCTTCGAGTATTGCATACATTGACAGAATCAGCCCCAAGCGTAGTACCTTGAGATGTGGAAATCTATACGATAAATAGATGCCAAGCGGAGTTGTCACGACAAAGGGCATGAGTACTTGTATTGTGGTCGATCGGAGATCTACCAACAGCTCGGCGAGAAGAATAAAGATTATGAGGCAAAAGAAAGCGACATACGTTCCGATGTAAATCCTTCTCGAATCAATTTGGTAGTCTGTGATCCTAAGTTCTGGCACCATAAGGAAATTGTACACCGACCATTAAACTACTCTGCCATACATTTTGGCGGCTCCTAAACCAGCCGGTTATCTTATTGACCTTGTCGCCGTCTTCATAGGTTTTTTCAATGTTGCCAAAAGAAAAAATGCCCTCGGTGCCCGAAGTAAAATAGGCGCCCGATTGACTGAACCCTGTCACTGCAAAACAAATGCAGAATATTGCTGAGCAAATAATAGTTTTCATGATTCCATTTTTAGGTAGTGATCGAATGATATTTAATCAGATCCATTAGTGTTTCGCCATCGACAGGTTTACGCAGGAATGCCTTTACTCCGTATCTTCTGCAACTTGCGCGGGTGTACGAATCATCTACTGCCGTAATTACTATCGCAGGAATATTTTTCTTTTCCTGAGAAAGCTTACTGAGCAGATCCAATCCACTCATTACCGGTAAGTTGATATCAAGCAAAAGCAAATCGTTATTAGTGGCCATTCCTCCGGATAGAAACGATTCGGCAGATCCGAAGGACTTAAATTCCAGTCCTGCCGATTCAAGAAAAACCTCAAATGAACGCCGCACAGACATATCGTCCTCTATTATGTAAATCATCGTTGTAAAATTGGGATGAAAAAAAAGGTCGATCAATAGAATGTTTATTCTATAAGGCAGGCGTAACCGTTATTAAACTTTAGGATCAATGCTGCGGCTCAGTATTCAACCAGTAATCAAAAAGTTTATATCCAATTGAAAAAACCACGGCACCAAGAAACAATCCCAGGAAACCGATAGCCATAAATCCACCAAAAGCTCCAATAAACAAAACAAGCATCGGTACTGACGATCCACGGCCCATCAATACGGGCGTTAATACATTATCCGTTGTGGCTACTATCGCCATCCACGCTGCGAATAAAATAGAGGGCAACACGTCATGGGTTGAAAACATATAGATGCTGAGGCTTAGCAGCACAGGCCATGAACCAATTTGAACAACGGAAAGCATCAGACACAAAATGGTCCATAGACCTGCATAGGGAATTCCTACAATAAAAAATGCGGTACCCGCCATGGCTGCCTGAATGGCTGCTACGCCGAGTATTCCTTTCACCACGGCCAGTATGGTATTGACAATAAGGGAAGCAACACCCTCTCCTTTTGAGGGTGTTATCTTCTTCAATATTTTCAGCATGGATTTACTCAACGGCTCCGCGAAATAAAGAAACATTCCACCCACAATAATTGAAATTAGAAATTGAAGTATTCCCGCACCAAAAGCACTAAGAGAAGCGATTGACCATTTTCCCAGTTTTTCGAATTCACCTTTGTGTTGCAAGATCGCCTCCTGGATATTATCCGAGGCGAGCTGCCAAAAATCAATAACGGGTTTTGCAATGGACGGCCAATGCTGCACGTTTTCACCTGGTGGTGGAATGAGAGGCTGACCCTGGTTATATCGTGCACGAGTATGATCGAGTCCAGCAAATATGGATTCCGTTAGAAGCCAGCTTGGTATAATGATAATGCTGAGTAGAATCAGCGAAATCGCAATGGCCGAAACAGCCTTGCTTCCTCGAAATAATTTCAGGAACTTACTGTAAAGGGGAAAAACCGAAATGGCGACAATGCTTCCCCAGATCATCATATAAATAAAGGGGCTCGCGATATAGCAACACCACCCGATTAACAGGCAGATCAGGATGATTCGAATGACCGAGTCGACTTTTTTTTCAGCATTTGAATCTGACGTTGCGGTTTTTGAGGTTTCCATTTGGATACGATTTAAGGAAGTAGGCAGATCAAAATATCTTCAGGTAATGTTCTGGCATGTTCATAGTGATTCGTTACAATTCGGGACTACAGCAGGTATCTTAACATATTAATTAAAGGGCAGTAACATAATCGAAAGAAAAATAAAGTAAACTCATGGTCTGTAAATCACTCTTTAAACTTAGTATGGAAACAAAGGTCGGTCAATAGAATGTTTATTCTATATGGGAGGTGTAAAGGCTATTAAGCTTTACAGAGTTCAGTTGAGAACAGATTTTGTTTCGACATGTAGAAAGGAAATGATCGCAACAACTTGAAGGGAGAAAGGTATTACATTACGGAATAATTCCGGCGTTTCTTGAAATAGTTATCATTTCAGGTATGGACTTCACACCGAGCTTTTTGGAGATGCTCAGTTTGTGTAGTTGCACGGTATGTTCCGAAATGTTGAGTTCCCCGGCAGTCTGTTTGTTTAACATCCCGGTAACTAGGTATTTCAACACCTCGATTTCCCTGGGTGTGAGCGTATCAATTAAGTTTTTAGCAATTCTGGATTTTCCCTCTTCCTCTTTAAATTTCTGACTCAGTTGTATGGCCTCTGATACGGAACTCAACAATTCCTCTTCCTTAAACGGCTTCTCAAGAAAATTAATCGCTCCCTTCCTGATTGTTTCTACGCTCAAATGCACATTTCCATTAGCAGTAATAAATATAATCGGCAAGTGTTGTCCGAATTTTATCAGTTCATCCTGAAGCACCATCCCCGATTTCCCCTCCATGTTTATATCCAGGATGAGGCACCCGGTTCCATCGTGCACCTCCCGCTCAAGGTATTCCTCTGCGCTCGAATAGGTCTCAACGCTATAATCGTAGGCACCAAGAAGGAGCGAGAGGGACCTTCTGACGGACTTATCGTCATCAACAATAAATACAATAGCGCTCATTTC
>Ga0184629_10000286_pt1 | contig 22581 bp, 16 predicted proteins | sample PLM4_32_b1_FD_133158 | JGI IMG/M metagenome (GOLD analysis project Ga0184629, IMG submission 133158) | Groundwater sediment microbial communities from an aquifer in East River, Colorado, USA - PLM4_32_b1 | ecosystem: Environmental > Terrestrial > Soil > Riparian zone | place: USA: East River...
CCACGCGGACGACGTCCTGGATGGGCGAGAAAAGGCGAACCCCCACCCCGAATCCGCTGTGGAAGTTGTCGATGGTGAATTCCGACGGGGTGGTCCACCCGACGCCCGTGTCGACGAAGGCCGCCAGCCCGAACTGGAAGTCGGTCGTCCCGAGAAACGGCAGCCGGTAGAGCTGCTTCGGCCACGGCATGATCCGAAGCTCCAGCGACTGGATCCAGCGGTGCGCAGAACGAAAGTCGCTGCGCTCGTAGCCGCGGATCGTGGACGGGCCGCCGATGCCGAAGCGAATGTACTCCGGGTATTCCCCCATCTGCACGTTCAGGACCGAATGCGCGGCCAGCACCGTGTAGGCGTCGAGCCCATGGAACAGCCGGACGTCATTGTCGAGGCGGTAGTAGTTCGTTCCGTGGGTGTCGAAGGCTCGGTTGCCCAGAATATTGACGTAGAAATATGCCCCGCGCCGTGGCTTCACGGTTCCATCGCGGTCGTCGAAGCGAAACCCGATCGATGGCGACAGCAGGTTTTCCTCGCGAGCATCGTCGGTGTTCAAGCCGACATGGTTGTTCGCGATCGCGAGGCCGAAAATCAGCTGCGAGAACTTGATTCGACTCCGGGTGAGGGGGACGGAGGTGAACACCTGGCCGCGAGTCTGCTCCATGATGGTGGGCCGCGTCGTAGGCTCGTGCCGGTTGAAATACGAGATCCGTGAACCGAAGCCGACGTGTTTCCACCCCAGCCAACTGGTCGACCAACCGGCGGACCCGTTGACATTTTCGCGATTGTCGCGCACCACATCGACAGAGAGGTCCTCGAGCCGCCGGCGGAAATTGCGGTCGTGCCACTTCAAGCCGTAGACCAGACGCTCGGTGTTGATGTCGTAATCGAGCACGGGGTAGATGAGGTTCAGGAGCAGCGTCGGGCGCTCCGTCACGACCACGTGCAGCACGCACCGGTCCTCGCCGACCGGCTCCACGTGGATCGCGACGGTCGCGAACGGACTCAAGTCGCCCACGTAGCGCTGGTCGCGATCGAGTGCGCGCGCGTCCAGCCTTCCGCCGGTGCGCGATTCCATTTCGCGCAGGACGGCGATCGTCCTGACCCGCGTGTTGCCGTGGACGTAGACGGTGTCGATCGTCCGTCCCTCGGCCCAGCGGTACGCGTCGACGTCGAAGCGTTGGGTATCAGCCTGTGACGGCGGGTGGGAAAGGCCGACCGCGAGGAGCGAAAGCAACAACGTCACGCCACCGGGCACGGGCGACCGCATACGCTACAAGCATACGTCGCGGGTGGCGGGAGCGCGAAAGGAATAAATGAGGTTGGGGCCGGCTAACCGACGGGAGCGCCGGCGGTCTCGGCCACGACGCGCGTGGTCGGGGGCACGGTTCCGACCGGCCGCGAACCGAACCGGCTGACGACGATGGCGCCCAGGCCGACGATGTAGGCAAAGAGCCACACCAGCCCGCTCAACACTTTCATCGTCACCCACAACGGCATCGTGCCCTTGCCGATCGCGTCGAGCACGAAGGCGATCAATTCGGGGATGCACAGGATCGCGAGCCCGAGAATCAGGCGGCCGAACACGCCCGCGCCGACGCCCGCGCGATCGGCAAACAGGCGCCCCGTGCTGTAGACGAACGTGGCACAGGCGATGACATAGACCCCGACGCAGCTGATCGCCAGGATCGCGGCGAGGGGAATCCCGATCACGAAGATGATCAGCGGGATCATCACCATCAACAGTGCGAACAAGCCGCCAATGGAAGTGAGCACGCCGACGCCGAAACACCGGAGCAGGCCGGCCGCGATGTGGTCGCTCGCCTGCTCCACGCGCGTGCGCAGGAAGAGAATCGTGATGAAAAACAGCACCAGCGCCACGAAGATGGTGACACCGCTCAAGACGGTGCGTACCCATCGCGTGCTCATGTTCAGATAGTCGCCGATGGTGCCGGCGACGCCGCCGATGATGATCTTTTCTCCGCGGATGACGACTTCCTCGTCCTCTTCGATGGTGCCGCCGATAGCGACGATGTCGCCGCGAATCTCCGCGCCGCGCCGCGCCCGGATCTCGCCGCCGAGAACCACCACGGAGCCGGCCACCGTTCCCTCGATGATCGCGTTGCCGCCGAACACGACGATGTCGCCCGCGACCACTTCGTCGCTGGCCACGAATACGCTTTCGCCGACTTTGACGATGTCCTCGCCGTAGTCGCCGCGGTCGTCGTTGAAATCGAAGTCGAAGGTGACGCCCTCGGAGTCGGAATCTGAGTCAGCCGGGATGCCCTCGTTGTCGATGCGCACGCCGCTGCCGCCGATGACGATCTTCTTGCGGACCGGCGGCTCCGGCACAGCCGGGGGTTCGGGGACGCGCACGGCCGCGGAGTCGGCCGGCGCGGTGACCACCCGGGTCTTGCGAGCCAGCGCCGGCGGCACCGCCAGCGCGATGCATAGCAGCGCGAACAGGATGCTAGAAGCTAAACGTCGCATGCCCCGAATGCCTCTTTCTGCGCATGATCACCGACATCGAGTACCCTACGGCCCCCACGACGAGCGCGGCAAGCAGGAAGGTGCCGGGCGAAACCAGCGCCGTCGCTGCGTGCGCGACCGTCTTCGCCGTGCGCGCGTAGGGGTCGAAACTCACCAGCGCCGTCACGCCCCCGACGGCACCCTGCAACCACAGCACGCCGCGCGCGACCGCTTCGGTGATGCCCGCCAGCGACCCGCGTGTTCCGGTCAGAATGAACGCCACCGGCACGTACAGCACGACCACCGCGATCAGCGCCGCGGCTGGATAGCGCACGCGCGCCGGCAGGCCCAGGAATGCGTCCACCGCCCGGCGCAGGACCGGGAATCTGGGGTCGTGGACCAGGCCCTCGGCGCGAAGGTGCGCCATCACCGCGACGTTCAACCGGCTCGGCGGCTCGAAGCGCGGCAACGCGCGCAGCACCCCGAATACCTCCCGGTACTCGATCACTTCGGCCTCGCACGCGCCGCACTCGGTTACGTGGTAGACGAACTCGTTGCGCTCGAGGTTCGCCAGGCGGCCTTCGAGGTACGGCTGGATGAGATTCTTCGCGGTTTCGCAGTTCATGGTCGTCAGCGTTCGGTCTTGGTCGCCGCCTCGCTCTTTTCGGCGATACCCACGTCGCCGCTCGCGGTTTCGATCGTAATTTGCGCGGTGGCGGTGCCGACGGTCCCCTGCAGGCGGCGACGGTCGACGCGGCTGACGCGGATCGGCAGGTCGCATTCGATCGACCCGCTGCTGGTCTGGACATCGAGGTCGAACCCGTAGTCCTTCACCGGCAGGTACGAGAGATCGATGTCGCCGCTGGAGGCGCTCAGTCGAAACACCCGGCTGCCCACCGGGATGATGAAGGCCTGGATGTCGCCGCTCGAGGTGCTGGCGTCGACGGCCCCGTCGATCTCCGTCAGGCGCGCGTCACCGCTGGACGCCCGGAACCACACGTCGCCGGTGCATCCCTCGAGAATGAAGTCGCCGCTGACGAGCTCGACCTTGGCGCCGTGCCCGATACGCGCGGCGCGAAAGTCTCCACTGGTCCCGTCGACGTCGAGCCGGCCCTTGACGTTGTCGATGACCACGTTGCCGCTGGTCGCCGTCACGGACAAATCCCCACCCACGTCGACCACTTCGAGATCCCCGCTGGTGAGGCGGGCGACCGCGCTGCCGGCGACGCCGTGAATGTTGACGTCGCCGCTGGTCGCGTCGACCTCGGTCTTGCCGCCGACGTTCGACAACCGGATTTCGCCGCTCGTGGTCGAGACGGCCACGTTGAACGCGTAGGGCACTTCGATTGTATAGTCAATCCACGCCAGCCGCCGCGATCCCTTCACCGCCTGGAAAATGGTCCAGCGCCCGTCGTCCGTCCGGTTTCCGTCGCGCGTCTCCACGACAACCTCGTCGCCGTGTTCGGAAACCTCGCACGAGAGCTTGTCGAGCATGGTCTGGGCGTCGGCGTCGTCGCGACCGAGCACAACCCGGGTGGCGACAATCGAAACCGTGGTCGCGTCGGAGCGCCCCACGACAACGGTGCGCCCGCGGGGGTTCTTCACGGTGAGCTCTGTCCTGCCGGAGCCCGACGCGGTGAACTTCTCTTCGCGCTCGAGCTTGTTTCCGGGTTCCGCCTTCAGCGGGGCTACGGCGATGACGCACCCGAGCGCGGCCAGCGCAGCGGTACGGTGAATCTTGATGTTCATTTCAGTGCCTCCCTGTTCCCCACACGACCCGAGGCCATTCCTTCCCGTTCGCACCGGAATCTACGGCCAAACCGTGGCAAAAGTTCGCCCCGGCCAAAATTTTCTTCCCGCCCCCACCGGCCCCGCTCCCGAGGCATAGCGCAAGCCTTTATTCTCCATCATATTACGCGCCTGGTCATTGAAAGAAATCCGTTTCGCCCAGTATTCCCTTCAGCATCTCGCGCGCCCGGTGGATGCGGGCCTTGACGGTCCCGAGCGGGATCGACAGCGACTCCGCGATCTCCTCGTAGGAGAGGTCCTCCTGGTGGCGGAGGATGAGCATGATCCGGTAATGCTCGGGCAGCGCGGCGATCGCCGTCTCCAGCCGCCCCATCTTCTCGTTGCGGACCAGCTCCTCCTCCGGCGTCATGTCGGGAGAGACGTACTGCCGCTGGATCTCGCCCTGCTCACCGTCGACCGGCGCGTCCATCGCGAGGGTGTGGATCTTCCGTTTGCGCAGGTGGTCGATGCAGAGGTTCGACGTGATCTTGAACAGCCAGCTGGAGAATGCATACGCCGAGTTGTACCGGTCCAGCGAGGCGAAGACCTTGATGAAGGATTCCTGGGCCAGGTCGGCCGCCTCGTCGCGGTTTCGCACCATGCGCAGGCAGATGGTGAAGACCGGGCGTTCGTAGCGTTCGAGGAGCACGCGGTAGGCGCGCTCCTCGCCCGACCGAGCCCGGGCGACGAGCTGGACGTCCTCTTCTCTCACCGCACGTTTCGCGTCCACAGACGACATCAGGTAGCCATGCCGCGCCCGCCACGGGAAGCGGACAGACATACACATGGCGCGATCGCCAATCTGGCGAAGGCGCCGTTCTGACGTTGAGAGGGCGGATAACGCGCTGCGGCAGGAGCGCGGCGAGCCGCCGTGACATGCGAGGCCGTTCGGATGATAGTGCGCTCGAAGCAAATGCTACAAGCACTTAGGCTGATTTATGTTGACACATTTCGGGGTACATTTCTAGAGTCTGTTCGCCCTTCAATCAACAATTCAGACACCGTGGTCCCGACCGTCCGCGCGGCGCGAAGGGACGCCCGCACCACGCCCGGGGGGGTGAGCCATGACCATCATTGAATACGTCCACGCCCGCGAGATCATGGATTCCCGCGGCAACCCCACCATCGAGGTCGACGTCGGCCTGGACAGCGGTGCGCTCGGGCGGGCGGCCGTGCCCTCTGGCGCGTCCACCGGCAAGCACGAGGCGCTCGAGCTGCGCGACGGCGAGCATACGCGTTACCTCGGAAAGGGCGTCCACCGCGCGGTGGCCAACGTCAACGACGTCATCGGCCCCGAGATCATCGACCTCGACGCCATCGACCAGGGGTACATCGACCAGCTGATGATCGAGCTCGACGGGACGCCCAACAAGGCGCGCCTCGGCGCGAACGCCATCCTGGGCGTGTCCCTCGCTGTGGCCCGCGCCGCCGCCGACGCGATGAACCTCCCCCTCTACCAGCACATCGGCGGAGTATTCGCCCGTACGCTGCCCGTCCCGATGATGAACGTGATCAACGGCGGCCAGCACGCGGATAACAACGTGGACATCCAGGAGTTCATGCTCGTGCCCGTCGGCGCTCCGAACTTTTCCGAGGCACTGCGCATGGGCGCGGAGACGTTCCACGCCATGAAGAAGTATTTGCGCGACAAGGGGCTGTCCACCGGCGTCGGCGACGAGGGTGGCTTCGCCCCGAACTTGCGTTCGAACGAGGAGGCTATCGAGGTGCTGCTCGAAGGCATCACGCGCGCCAATTACACGCCGGGCAAGGACGTCTGCATCGCGATCGACGCCGCGGCCACCGAGTTCTACGCGAACGGCAACTACGTCCTCAAGGGCGAGAAGCGCACCCTTTCGGCCGAAGAGATGGTGAAGTTCTGGCAGGACTGGGCGCGCAAGTACCCGATCGTGTCCATCGAGGACGGCCTGGCCGAGGACGACTGGGAGGGCTGGGCGCGCCTGACCGAGACGATGGGCGCCAGGGTGCAACTCGTCGGCGATGATCTCTTCGTCACCAACGAGGAGCGGCTGCGGCGTGGGGTCGACGGCGGCGTCGCCAACGCGATCCTCATCAAGCTCAACCAGATCGGCAGCCTCTCCGAGACGCTGCAGACCATCGAGATCGCGAAGTCCGCGGGGTACGCGTGCGTGATTTCGCACCGCAGCGGCGAGACCGAGGACAGCACCATCGCGCACCTGGCGGTCGCCACCAACGCGGGCCAGATCAAGACCGGAAGCCTGTGCCGCAGCGAACGCATCGCGAAGTACAACGAGCTGCTCCGTATCGACGAGGAGCTCGGGTCGGTGGCGATGTACCCGGGTGCCACGACGTTCGCGGCGCTCGCCTAGAGAAACCGAGGAGGCGGAACATGCGTTACTGGGAAGCCGACCGGGAGAATACGATCGAGTCGCGCGAAGAGACGTTTCGCGATTTTCGGCCGCGCGCTCGCCCGAACACCTCGGGCTCGGTGGTCATGAGCGGCGGCAGTGTGGGCCCGTTTCTCCGGCGCTTCTACCGCCACCAGGTGGTCGTGAGCGGACCGGTGCAGCGCTTCTTCCTGTTTCTCCTGTTCGCAGGCCTCATCTATGCCTTCGTCCTGGGAGACGGCGGGGCGATCCGCATCGCGATGTTGCGGCACGAGCGCTCGAGCCTCGACCGGCACCTGGCCGAGCTGGAGCACAACGCGGCGCTGCTCGAGACCGAAGTCGCCCGCATGGATAGCGATCCCTTCTACATCGAGAAGACGGGGCGGGAGCGGTACGGCTACATCCGCCCAGGGGACAAGGTCGTCAAGATCGTCACGCCGGAGCAGGCGTCGGACTGACCGTTTTTCCAGCCTTTCGAGCGAGGGCTTGACAAGAACCCGCCGGGCAGGCACACTACGGCATCACATTGTCGCGGGGTGGAGCAGTCTGGTAGCTCGTTGGGCTCATAACCCAAAGGTCGCAGGTTCGAATCCTGCCCCCGCTAGAAACCCAAAAGATAGTTTCCCGGCATCGAGATCGCTCGGTGCCGGGAATTTCTTTATCCGACACACTGCTACTCTCTTCTCCACGTCCAGCTCGATTCCATCCACAAACAGTCGAATGAACTCCTTCTTCTCCTCCTGCGTGCCCTCCTCGAACACCGCCTGAAAATCCTGCATCTGGACGACGATCTCGTCGACCATTCTGTCCACGTCGGGTGCGGTCGCCTTCCACACCCGTAACTGCTCCAACTGCCCCTCCAGGGCCTCCCGCTCGCGCTCCAGTGCCACGATCTCTTCGTCCAAGTACTTCGCGTTGACCGGGGTGATGCTCGCGAGCAGGCGTCGCTTGTCGGCCCGAATCGCGTCCAGCCGTTGCTCGACTGCCTTCGGATCTGGGGCGTGCTGCTCAAGCCACGTCCTCGCGGCGATCGCGAGTCCCGCACGGAGCACCTGCTCGCCGCCACCTTTCATGAAGTCGACGACGCGCTGCTCAATGAGCGCCAGGACGCTGTTCTCTAACGCGGGTGCGGGAATGAGCGCCTTGGTGCACTTGCTGCGTCCCTTAGTGCGATAACCCGAGCAAATGTAGTACCTCGTGACCACACGGGATCCGTCCACACGCAACTTCCCCTTGTAGGTCGTCATCCCGCTGTAGAGGTGGCGGCACCGAGGGCGGGGACAGCGAATCAGACCGCTCAGTAGATGTTCCGATGTCTTCCCGCGGCCGCCGCGGTAGGTGTCGCCCTTGCGGGATCCCTCGCGAGAGGCCCGCATGCGCTGAACGGCCTCCCAGGTCGCCGGGTCAATAATCTCCTCATGCATGCCCGGAATGATCACGTGATCCGACGCCGGGTTGGGTCGGAAGATTCGTTTCCCATCACTGCCGCTTGAGACGTCACGCTCGACGGCCTCTCCCTGGGTGTAGCGGTGCAGCCTCGCCCCGCAGCGTCGATTCCACGCCATCGCACCCGTATAGATGCGGTTGACGAGGATTGCTCGGATGGTCGACAGGGACCACCCCTCGTACGTCCGCTTGGACCAGTTCCCGTTCTTGGGTGACGGAATCCCGCGCTCGTTGAGCGCGGCGGCGATGGCCTTGTATCCCATGCCGCGCAGGTACATCTGGAAAATCTCTCGAATGAGGTTCACGCGCCCCGGGGTGCTGAGCACGAGACGCACCCGGTCCTTGTCCTCTTTCCTGATCTTCTCCTTGAGTGCGAGCGTTCGCATGACGCGACCATCCGGATCGATCATCTGCTTCCCACCGGACTCCAAATAGCGAATGCGATAGAGGACGGTGCTCGTCTGGCTGACGTACTCCAGGTCGTAGCCGTAGGGAGGCATCCCGCCGTTCCACCAGCCACCTTCTTTCACAGACTCCGCCTGCCCGCGGATCGTCACCTTCGAGATGCCGTATGACTCATCTTGGGCAGTGTAGTCCTTGACGGAGCGAATAAGACCGTCGCTTCGTGTCCCCGTGAAGCCCTCGGCGACGTACCAGACCTTCACGCCGTGCTGACGCAGGACGTGTCGGTAGTGGCCAGCCTCGTCCGGCCCGCCCCGGCTGAAGCGCTTGGTGTCGTACACGAGGACGTGCTTGAACGCGCAGCCGGGACGCTGGGCGTCCTCGATCATGCGAAGAAAGGCTGGCCTGCAGGTCGCGCTCGTGCCGCTGATCGCGTCGTCGACGTAGTCGTCAACGACGACGGTGAACTCGTGCTCGTCCGCCCACCGCACGATCGCGGCGCGCTGGTCGCGAAGCGACTGGTCCTGCTTCGTGGTGCTGCGCCGCAGGTAGATCGCGGCGGGCTTGTTCTCAATGGCCTTTATCATAACTGGTGTTTCGACAGCAGGTTACACCTGCATGTTGGCTCGGGTCCCCCGACACATCAAGTCCGTTCTTCCCCGTCCTGCGGCCGTAACTGGCGGTTCCTGGGCCCGTTACGGCTGGCCGCCTGGGAGCGCTCTTTGGCGATTCGTTGCGCCCGCCGCGTAGCCCACCGCGCGAGGATTGCCAGGGCTCGCTGCCCGGCCTCGACGTCACACGGTGCCTCCCGGACTTCGATGGGGATCGGCTCTCTCTTGCGCACGGGTACGCCTCCGATTTAGCGAGGACGCCGGGGTGCGGACCGTGGCCCCAACCCTGGACTCCGTGCCCGTCAACCGTTGCCCGGCCGGACCCGACATCCTCTACATGGGAGGCGCTACAAACGACGACGCGCCGCTACAACGAGCAGGCGCGATGTCATGATTCTGAAGAAAGCGGCGGGTGGTCAGGTCGACCAGGTCGTCCCCCGACGCGGCTCGTACCTGCAGATTGGGCCGATCTGGAGATGCAACGCCAGATGGCCGTAACACGCGGGGTGATGTTTCTCGATCTCGCGTAGCGCGCGGTGTATGGCAGCACTGACAGACTTGCGGTCGGCCTCTTCACGGCTAGCAAACTGGCGATCGCGAGAACCCAATCCTGTGGCTCGTTTGATGTGCTCCTCGATGCTCTCGACCTGCTCGTCGAGTCTTGCCTTCCGACCGAGGTCATTGTAGGTCTCCGCTTCAAGACGTTCTTGCCGCAGATCGTTGAGCTTGTCGGCGTACTCCCTTCTTGCTTGATCGTCGAGATAAGGGTATGACGCCTCGCCAGCAACCTCGGTCTCTGGCTCCGCATCATCGAACATGTTTGGCGTGGCCCCGGAAGCGGGCCGGCCTCCGAAAGCCAGCGCGAGCTCTGTGGCAGCGAAGTCTTTATGAGGATGGCCAAGCAGGTAATGGATGTAATGCATGCCCCTCGAGTCCTTCACGCGCTTTGTTATGCCGTCGTATCCAATCGTCCAGAACTGCCCATCCTGTCGGAATGTGCGACTCGTAGCATTCTCTTCATCCAAGACGTAGCAAACCCTGCGCTCCGGAAGTACCTCTGCGACCAGCCACTCCCTCTCTTTTCCGGTCCGCTCGATTCGGAGGGTAGGCCGGATCAGTCTCTGCACATCTTCTATGCGATCCAACACTCCTCCGAGATCCCTGACTCCCGTCACATGCCCGTCCTCCCCAACACCGATTACCAACGACCCGCCGCCGGAATTGGCCAGCGTAAGGAAGATCGACGCCAGTTCCTCGAAGGCAGGCAACTCACGGCAGGTCTCGATCGGTGCTTTCTCCCGCCGGATGACTTTCATGATCTCTGGGTTCATAAGACACCCTTAGCCCCGCATCGGCCGTTGAACAGAAGAGGTTCGTCCACGACGTTCTCCGCTGTTCACCTAGCTCCATGTGCAACACCTCCGCTGAAGAAGGCGCCGCCCTTTCCGTAGGGCGCGACTGACATCGCCCCCTCCTCTACCGGCCGGTCAGGAACCTGTGCATTCCGGGGTCCACAGGTCGTGCGTCCGCACTCAACCCCAGGAACGCCAGCAATAGACGCTCCACGAGTATTCGCGTTCGCTCCTTCTCGCGAACGAGATCGTCAAACGGGACCTTCTTCGCTGTGTGAAACAGCCTGTTTCGCGTCCCTACAAGAGTGAAGTCCGCCTCATTAGGGTACAAATCACGCCAAGTGACACCCATTGCGGACGACATCGCTTCAAGACTTGCTCGGAGCGATGGCCGGTTGAGCTCTGGCAACTTTTCTATCATCCCATCCCCTATGGCACTGTCGCCAAACTTGGTCTTGAGCAATGCCGCGAGTTCACCTCGTATCGGTCTGAACTCGCGGTCAGAAACAAGAGTCGTCTCGCTTCGACTGTCGAGGTACATATCTTTCAGGCTCTCAAGTGCCAGGAAATAGGATGTGAACTTGCCTTCCACAAACTTCGCTTCGTTCCCCGATACATAGTTGACGATTGGGAGTTGCAAATCGATGCCGCGACTTCGAAGGCTCTTCAGTTGCGCATAGCCCTTCCCTAGCCAGTTCGCCCTCGTGCTAACAAGTTCGAAGGCCCACGGATCGACGTGCGATGAGCAGTCCGGTACATGACGAACGAAATGCCCAAGTGTCCGCTCCCGAATAAAGTCATAGGCAAACCACGTTGTCCTTTGGGTCGAAACAAGGGACATCAGCCACGTCAAATCGTCGGCCGCACCAATAGAGCAAGTCAGAAAATCGTCTGCGGACCATGCTGCGCTCTCAGGCGTATCTGAAAACTCGAGCGTGTAGACAGTCGCAATCTGCCGCGGGTCGGAACTGAGCGAGGCTGGTGAATAAAACTCGTACCGCGGTTGCACCTTGACGGCAAGGGAGCAGTGTTCGCCAAGGTCGATCTCGCTGTTCTGCACATCCATCTTCACGTAGCCGGTCCAAGATAGTTCCGTCCAGGCCGTCACAGGCCAGATGTTGTGCGGCCCAGCCAAGAAGAAGATAACCGAGCGCTGTGTATCAGAATCTTCGGGAAGGCGTGTCGTTACCTCCAGTTGCTGAAACCCCACCGTTCCAATCCGACGACTCAACGTTGCGGGCATTTCGGGCTTATGAGCAAGCCCTGCGACGTGGAGAAATGCCTGCTTGCTTGCGATCTTGTCAACAAACACGCCCGTGTCCGTCGATCTAACGGACACATTTGCGCTGCGCCTCAGGTTTTCCAGTCGCTGCCGCATATCGATGGGCCCGTAAAGCTCACCCCTTATCTCGCCTTCTCGAATCCTTGAATACTGAAGGTCGAAGTAGACCCCTTCGACCTTCTCACCCTCCCCCTCGATCACACCCGTAAACTCGTGGCGTTCCATGAACGGGATCTTCTGTCGCGAGTCCAACGTTCCCCCCTTGGCTCAATGCCAACGCTTTTGCTCCAACATCCAATCGTTCTCCGTCTCCCAGTCGTCTCTCATCGATCCCTTGAAGAAGGAACCGCCCTCCCCGTAGGACGCAACCGACATCGCGCCCTCCATCATCGTCTGGAGCCCGTCGAACAAATCGTCGTGCTCGCCCTGCGGGAACAGGAGCAACTCGTCCATGAGCGCCTGCCAGTTCTCGTAACTCCCAGCCACGTGTTTCGCCGGCAGTAGGACCTGCCCGTTCTCGAGGAATGCCTGGAGCCAGTAGGCTCGGGCAATCTTGTCGGTCGTTCTCTCGAGCCGGCCGACCGGCATGTGCTTCTCGGCATCCTGCGCGAGATACTCCTGCGCAGCGACCGTCTCGATCATGACTCGCAGCGGCTTGTACTTCTGGTTCAGCTGCTTGAGCTTCTCCAGGTACTCCTCCTTGGTGCAGCGCCCTCGCCAGATTTCCCTCAGGTACACCTCGGACGCGTAGTTCCCTTCCTTGCAGGGTCGCGCACCCACCACAATCGTCCACCAGTCGGTATCGGTTCTGCCCGCTGAAAGCAGCGCCTCGCGCTTGGTCGCTGCCGGGTCGCAGCCGATGAAGTGGTGCATCTCGCTCCAGTTCGGCTCGACGTCGTAGAAGTGGAACCACTCCTCGCGGAAGATGTGCCCCTTCATTAAGGAGGTGTCGTTCTGGTACTGGGCGTTAAAGATGATCGAGCCGGCCTGGCGCCGTCTCTCCTCCAGCCACTCGAGCGAGAACTTCTCCGGCCACGGCGTCGTCCCGTCCGCGGCGATCGCCGGGATGATCTGGTGTTTGTCCGCGTATTCGTTTCGGATGAGATGCCCATAGAGGTCGAGGTGGTGATACCGCGTCCCGATCACGAAGATTCGGCCCTCGGGCTCGCCGCACGGTAGAAGCGTCTGGTACCACCAGGTCTTCACCCGTTCGCGCTGCGTCTCGGTGCGAGCGTTCTCTTCATCCACAAGGTCGTCGGCGATGATGAGGTCGTAATGGCGCGAGGCGACGGGCCCGCCGACCCCGACGCAGGTAATCGTGCTCTCCTTGGCGGTCGAGGTCCGCGGGGCGACGACGATCTCGCGGGTGTCCCACTTGTCCTCGGAGACGAAATTCCCGAAGTACTCCCTTACACGCTCGTTGCGCTCGAAGTGCGCTTTGATCTCCCGCAGGAACACCTCCGCTTGGAGCTGGGTGTTCGCGGCGACGAGAATGCGAATGTTCGGGTTCTTGAGGATTTCGTAGACGGCTCGCGTGATCGTCAGGATCGTGGACTTGCCGTAACCGCGCGGCGCGAGTTGGAGGCACGTATCCGCGGCCTCTTGGAAATCAATCAGGTCCTGGTGAAACGAACGAACGTCGTAGCCGAGAATGTGCGAGGCGAGGAGCTCAATACGACCGCCGCTAAGAATCTCGCGGCGGACGGCTTCGCGGCGGAGCGATCGGAGACGAAGAACGGTCTCGCGCAGGTTTCCCGCGCTCTGAGGGCGAATGCGTGCGGCCGCAGCGTGCGGCATGAACTTCCCTTTCTACGGAGCCTGCCACCATTATTCATCCCCGCGCCAATTTCAACAAACGATTCTTCGACCCAGCCGTGTTCTGTATTCGTGTCCTAAACACGCGTGCGCCTGCTTTGAAGGATCTTTCTACGGCAGTCTTCGAGTACCTCGGGGGGGATGAGCCGGCGGGCTGCCATCACCAGCGCGGGAATGATGACCACGTCATCCACATGCCCCAGGACCGGGATGAAATCCGGGATCAGATCGAAGGGCATGAACGCGTAGCCCAGGGCCGCGCCGAGTAACCACCGCGCAAGCCGGGGCGTCCGGCTGTCCTGTAAGGCACACCGGTAGACAGCCGCCTCCAGCCGAAACTGGCGATACACGTCCCTGAGCATCCCTCCGGAGCGTATCACGCTTTCGGGCGGTGACCCCTTGGACGCCGCCTGTATTCCAAGTTGACTACCGCCCCAGCGCGAAGCGTTCATGGACCGACTCCCCATGACCCTCCAGACAGCCATACGGCGCTTCGAGGCGCAGCTCCAGGCCGACGGGAAATGCCCCGGCACCCGACATTACTACCTCTGGGATCTCAACCGCCTCGCGCAGGCACTCGGTCCGCAAACGCCCATCCGGTCCATCACGCCCCATGGCCTCGCGCAGTTCGTCAACTCGCCGGGGTTCTCCTGCAAGCCCAACGGCCAGTCGAAGAAGCCGTCATCGGTCAACCGCTCCAAGTCCACGGTCCGGGTGTTCTTCCGGTTTCTGGTGGACTCCGACTACTTGAGCCGTGACCCGGCCCGGCTGATTCGCTACGCGCGCGTGCAGCGACCGACAGCGCGAGCGATGTCGGTGCCCGAGGTTCAACGGCTGCTGACGACTATTCGTAGGCACCGCAGCCCGATCGCCCGCCGCGACGAGTTGATGTTTCGGCTGATGCTGGGAACCGGGATGCGGCTGGGATCACTGGCGGCGCTAAGCGTCGAGAACCTCGACTTGAAGACAGGGACGCTGCGGATCCATGCGAAGGGTGGCATTGAGCAGACGTTCTACCTGAGCGCGCAGCTACGTCGAGGACTGGCCAGCCATGTCCGAACGCTGGCCGATGGCACAGGCGCTCTGTTCCGCTCGGGCCACGGTGGTCGGATTGGCACGCGACAGGTCCAAATGCGCTTCGGGCACTGGCGGGACCAAGCAGGGCTCGCCCGTAGCTACACAGTTCACTCCCTTCGGCACACCTTCGCGACCCGGCTCTATCAGCAAACCCGCGACCTTCACCTCGTTCGAGAGGCTCTGGGGCATGCGGGCGTCGGCACGACACAGCGATACGCTGCCATCGACCAGCGCGCGCTCCGCCACGCTGTTAGCGATCTTACCTAACCCGCAGTGGGGCGCGATGTGCTTTCGTCGGCCTTACTCCCCCCGGAAATGCTTGTCGTACAGTTCTCTGTTCCTCGCGATTCTATTCGATACTCCCTCACGAACGTCTTCATGAGTGAATATTCGGTGCCCCTCTATCCCCGTTTCCCTACCGAAGACAATCGGCGCCCGCAGCACCGCCGGGCGCAAGATCGCGGTCTTGGAGCCATCGGGGTTCATGTTGTCAGGGAAGCGCTCCCTCAGTTTTCGGGTCACGTGGTAGACGAGTGCCAGCAAGCGACCAAAGTAGTCGCGAACGTACACATATGCGTGAATACTTGGCTTCTCGTATTGCAGCATCCCCGCGTTCTTGACCTCTGGGTTCGTTGGGAGAAGAAGATATAGGCACACCGTTCCATCGCCACTGCTCCTAAAGACCCGAGCATCGGACGACACAATTGCGTAGTGCTGCGATAGATCGCGGTACTCCTTCAAGCGCTGCCCGTATTCTTTCCAATGCCCACAAAGTAAGTCGTTGATCACTTCGCCGAAGTCCAGACCCCTCCGCTCTATCCTCCGCACAACAAGTTCAAGGCCCCTCGTGGGTACGCTCACCCGAAGCGCTCGCGAAAGATAGTAAGCTAGCGCATTCTGACACCGGCGCGCGGATTCCAGGAAAGTATCGACGGGATGCGCCAATTCCTCGCACTCTCGAGGCGACAGATGCAACGTTGTCTTGTCGTCCAACCCTCGACTTGAGATTTGACCCAACAGTTGCTCCTGAGCCGAGACGCACTCGTACAAAGCGGTCTGACACGCCATCAACGAATAGGGAAGCATTTCGAGGCGCAACAATGTGCCCCGGTACTCTTCGATGCGTGTCGACCCTGGTTTGCCAAGAAGATGTTCCCTCAACTCGCTGAGATGAGGCACAAGCTCTTCGATTGTGTAGTAAGGACGCTTCATGAGCCGTTTCGCGGAGCGCTCCCCACCCTCAGAATCTCCACGTGGTCCCCGAAGCCCCGAGGGCACTCGGGCGTCGGCACGACTCAGCGCTACGCGGCAATGGGCAGGCGGAGCCTGCGCGCCGCCGTCACATATCTACCGTGAGCGTTGCATCGCTGACACGAAAACAGCCACCTCCCATTGGTTGAGCGAAACACCCACGAGGACTCCGATGACCAACGGCATGATTCGTTCTTTCATTTACGCGCTTCTCTACGCCGTCGGTTGCAGCAATATCATTGACTCGATCACGATTTCTCCATGGACTCATGATTCTGATAGCTTCTCCTCCAGCAAGAGGGCTTGTGCCCACTTAAGGACTAGCGGCGCCAGGGGCTGAAGCCTCAGCTCAGCCCATGCCTGCGGGATGTTCTTTTCCGAGCGCTCATAGCCGCCAATCGCGGGGGTGCGTGGTATCGCATGGAAGCTGAACTGTAGGCCACGAACGCTAATGTAGACTGGCCCCCCTCGCTCGACATAGACCCGGACGTCAGGTGGTGACCACCATATGATATCCTCTACGGCGCGCGCGAATATGGCCTTAAAGCTATAAACCTCTTTGGCAAGCTCCAGAGACCCGTCGTAAGTCTTGAGACGCTGGTTCATGGCAGCGTTCAGAAGATTTGCGCAAGCGCACACGTACGCAGCGTCTCCGGTTGTAGTCACGATCATTCCGAGCCCTGCCTTCGCTTCTCGGAGCTCCCCAGTATGTATTGGTATCGGCTCTTGCCGTTTCCTAATGCCAGTCAGGATCGCGTCGCTCGTGGGAAGCTTCCCGCTGTCACTAGGCTCTTGTCTCAGATGATTAATCAAGAACCGGCCTTGTCGGATGTAGCGCCTGTGGATAGTGGGCGATAACATCCTCAGAAACTCTGAAAGTGATACCACGCTCGTAGACTGATCGACGCAGCGATGGTGCCGAGTGAACGTAGGATGGCAGTAAACAACTAATAGCCTTTTCGCCTGCCCGCCAATTCGCAGGGCTTGGCGATGTGCTTTCTCCTCAGTGAATGAACTTACTATCCATAAATCCCTGTCCCTGGATAGAAACGGTTCATACGTGTCTCCGCGGAGAGGCTGAACTTGGTCCTTCTCTCTCTCCATCTGGGAAGATGGAACGGGGAACGATCTAAACCGCTGCAACCCTTCGTAGGAGTCGTGCGCTGCATAACTGATAAGGGAGCGAAACAGAAGACTGGCAATAGGTAGGCTCCGGACCGATTCGACATCCGCCAACATTGAGCTAAGGAACTTCCTCAGAAGCACCTTGCTGGGATCCTTCTCTTCTGTGTAGAGCGTAACAAAGGATCCGGTTGCGTCTGCGACGAGGTGGAACAGGTCGTTCCACGCCCTCTGATTCCATTGTTGCCTCTTGCTAGATGGGAGGCTACCGAGACGAATCAAATAGTTGATACGCCCGTTTTCAGCAGCATAGCGTTTTTCGATCGTGGCCGTGTATGCATCGCTAGCTACACGGATCGTCTGTTGCGTGCTCGGAGCCGGGCAATCGTAGTCGATGCGCTGAAACACTTCCCAAGGATATAGTTCTCGGCACCACTTGGCATCGTGGTCTTCAGGGTGGTTCTTGCACCAGGTTTCAAACTCAATGGAAGAGACCTTCATAGCTTACCTTGTGAGCACTAGTCTTCTCGTCGGTACGATCCTGCACGATCCATCCGGCCACGGTCAGGTCGGCGTGTATCTCGCGTCGCATCTCATTCGAGAGGCCCTTGGACGCGCGGGCGTCAGCACAACTCAACGGTACGCAGTGATCGACAAGCGGAGTCTTCGCGCTGCCGTGTCTCGTTTGTTCTGACGCCTCATCTCCTGAGACCCGGCAACCACCCAAGCGCCGCCAGACCCTCCAAGATAGCCACTATCAGCGCTGCAACGCTCACCACGGCAATCGCTATCGCAACGACAGGACGGTCGTGCGCTTTTCTCATGACTCGGGAGAACCACGGTGGCCGGGAGTTGGCGTACGCGTAGACGTGTGCGTCGATCCGAGAATCCAAGTCTCGCAGGACCCCGTCTCTGACCGAGCGCAGTTGGGCGTGCTGAGCATCCGTCGTCTGGAGCCCGTTACGTGCAGCGAATTGGTCAATTCCAGGAAATCTATCGTTGCGACCAACTTGATCCCTAGCCAACCGCTTCAGAGCGGCCAATAGCCCCGAAGGATTCTCATTCGGGCTGAACTCGACCTCTTTTGACTGTTTGCCAAAATCGTTCACCTCTCAACCGCGTGTCGGCTGCGTATGCCTCGATAACCATCTGCAGCGCGAATCCGCCGCCGAGCCCGCGTCGCGCGGCATCGTGATGGCACTCTGTCAGGCGCCGGGACAATTCCTCAGCCATTACCGGGATCTGTGCATTCAGCCTGTCGCGAACTACATCTTCATATTTCTGGACCATCGATCAGCACTCTCTACGCGAGCGGCGAGCTTTCGCGGGTCTTCACCTTAGCAGTACGAGCTTCTGTGATTCCACGAGGCTTCCCGCAGTGAGGCGACAGAAATACACTCCCGAACCAAGCCTGGTGCCGTGACGTGCAAGTCCGTCCCAAGTTACTTCGTAAGCGCCCGGCCCGCGAGTCCCGCTCACCAGTACCCGGACGAGCTTGCCTTTTGCGTCGTATACCGATAGCCTCACATTCTCGCCCTTTGAAAGCGTGAAGCGGATGAGCGATGCGGAGCTGAACGGGTTTGGCTGTGCACTAAGAATCGGCCTTGGGATGGACCCGCCGCCTGCACCGGTCGGTGCGAATCCCGCGAACATCGCGAGGAACCCGTCGGCGTACCCGGCGCTAGTAAGTGGTCCTCCTCCAAAATCCACCGTTCCATAAAAGTCGCCAGTCAGGACAAAGTTTCCCGCATCAGTGAAAGCGACTGACCTCGCCGCTTGTGACTCCTGATCCCCGAATGAAACGCTCCAGCGAGTCGAACCGGTCGCATTGAATCCGGCGACGAAAATGTCGTAGTCCCCTGCGCTGGGAAGGGCGCCGCTGCCGAAGTCGATGGCACCAGCGAAGAGTCCCGAAATGACTGCGTTTCCTTCCGAGTCCGCGGAAACGGGACCGCCGTACTGGTCATTCAGGTTTCCGAATCCGCGACTCCAAATGTGATTTCCGTCGGCATCGAACTTCGCAACAAAAACGTCCAAGCCGCCCGCGCTCGAAAGCACCTCTCCACCGAAATCTATTGTCCCCCCATAGCTGCCTGACAGGATGATGCCTCCCATGCCATCAGCCGCGAGTTCGCCGGAGGAATTGTTTCCGAACGCTTTGCTCCACTGATGGACTCCGTACCCATCGAACTTTGCTACGAACAGCGCGCCCCCGCTGGTGATCAACGGGCCGCCGCCGAGATTCACTGTGCCGTTGAAATGTCCTGCCAAATAAATATCACCCTCGTCACTGATCGCAACGGAATACCCGTTTTGGTGAAGCGAGTCACCAAAACTCTGGCTCCAGAGGCACGCGCCGGTAGAGTTGAACTTTACCAAGAACGCATCTGTTTCCCCCTCGCTACTAAGGAGGCCAACACCGAAGTCGACATTGCCCTCGAACATTCCCGTCATGACAACGTTCCCTTGTCCGTCCGTGGCCACCGAATAGGGGTACTGGGAACTCGCGTCTCCGAATCGTTTGCTCCAAATGTGAGTTCCGTTTGCATCGAACTTGGCGAGGTATATATCGAAGTCCCCCGCGCTTGTCAGGGGGCCGCCCCCGAGGTCGACCGTTCCGGGCGAACGGCCCGCGAGAATAACCGTTCCCGTTTGATCCAGCGCCACGCACTGCCCAATGTCATCCGTGTCTCTGTCGCCGAAGGAACGGCTCCAGAGGCATGCTCCGCTTGGATCAAACCTTGCTAAGAACATGTCATTGCGTCCGCGACTTGAAACTTGTCCGCTCCCGAAATCCGCATCGCCGCTAAAATAGCCTGTGAGCACCGCGGTTCCGTCGTGTCCAGCGGCCACTGACAAACCATAGCAGCCATGACCAGAACCTCCAAAACGGCGGCTCCAAATGGGTGCGGGTAAACCAGCCTCAGCACTGACGGTAACAGGCGTAGAGAGGATGATGATTCCCGCGTAACACCAATAGAGCCACTTCATAGCGATCTCCACGTGCCAAACGGTGCGTCTTTACGTTTCACGAAGCCGACTTACTCGAGAGCAAGAAGATCGCTGAACGCGCTGGGCTGGAGCTTCGTGAACTCCGTCTGCATGACCTTCAGATACGCCCACCTGTCGCCCGTCAACTGGGTTACGTTCTCGCACCAAATCGCAGCCGCTCGGTCCTTGTGGGGGACGTTCACGTCCTGGAGCCCCTTTGTCTCCACGAGGTGATGTGTCCCGTCATTGGTTACAGCAACAAAGTCGGGTTCATAGTACCGCAGATTCCCTAAGCCGTCCGTGTACTCAATCACGAACCCAAACTGCTCGGGAAGCTTAGCGAACCGCACCACGTCGTCGGCGCTCTCCAGAAAGCGCGCGAACTCCTTCTCGAACTGGTTGTCGCATGGGACCAGGCTGAAAATGCACTTACGCGCAGCAAGCGTTGGGCGTGACCAGGGGAACGGCGGAGTCGTCGAAAGCGCGCGACCAGTGTCGAGCAACTTAGGTTCGAGGTCAGTGATGGCCAGCTTCCTCAGCGCCTCCGCGAAGACCTTGATGGTTACGTAGGACGCCACCGTGGAGCTGATTGCTTTGACCATCACCGGCTCGCTCAAATCCACGGCCTCCCCGAACGCTTTTTCGGCAAGGAACTCGCGAACCTTGGGAACCAGCACAGCGAACTGCGACGGCAGCTTCATGTCCTGGGCAATGCGACGGGCGTAGTAACCGATCACTTCCTCGGCGGTCTGTGGCTCGGGGATGGTGTAGTCGCGCTCGATCTCCTTTTCAAGGGTGATGAGGTCGTAGCCTTCGTAACGGAACTCTTGTGCGGCCTTGTCGTCCTTCTTACGCGGCAACACGGGGCATTCGAATGAACGCACATCGAGCGCCTCGATCTCTTCGGTAAGCGACTTCTTGCGGACCAGCACTGGACTTAGAACAGGAACGAGGATGTCCGTGTCTTGCTTGTCGGGATCCGGCGCGATCCCAACGATCACAACCTTGTCCTTCTCCGGATCGAAGGTCTCTAGGGTCATGTCCTCCTCGCGCTCCAGCTGTTCGACAAACTCGATGAAGGTCTTGTTGCCAATGACATCCACCCGCTCGGTGTAGCCCGAGCTGGTTCCACGGAACATGAGACGCAGTCCTCGGCCCACTGTTTGCTCGGGCAGGATGTTTGCTTTCGCCGAGTACGGGCGCAGACCAACAATGACGGTAACATTCTGGACGTCCCACCCCTCGCGGAGCATCAGCACGCTCACAATGCAGTTGACCGGGCTTGCCCCCTCGTCGACCTCGCTGGCTACGTTCCGGGCCCCCACGACGTCCTTCTTGGAGACGTCACCGCTCTTGTCGGTGTGGATGATGAGGAGCTTCTCGCCGGCGAACTCTGCCGGATAGCGCCGCCGCAGCCAGTCTCCGACCTCGTCGGCGTCTGCGGTGCTGTTCATCATGACAAAGAGGGTCGGCTTCTTGCCGTACGCCGAGAGCTGGTCCCGGTACTCCTTCCAGCGCTCGACGCCTGCGGTCAGATAGGCCTGGTACCGGGTGCTCGCGACATCCGAGTGCTGCTCCCGAATACCCTTGGCGACCCCCTTGAGTGGACGCTTGACCACGCGGTCGAGAATCGCCTGCTTGAGCGGGTAGTCAAACACGGTCCATGAGAACAACTCGCCCTTGGTGTGACGCGGTGTCGCGGTGAAGTCCAGCTGGCTAAGAAGCCCTCCGTTTGCCTCAGCATGTAAACCACGAATGAATTGGTTCCACTCGCTTTCCTCGTCGTGTGTGTGGTGGGCCTCGTCGTTCAAGACAACCACGGGCTCATTGCGGGCGATAATGCGCCGATCGAAGTCTTCAACCGCAAACGTTTGGGCGGGTGGTTTGGAGCCCATGACGCCAGTCATCGGGTCCGGCTCGTCGCTCGCCTTCTCCGCCCGGTCGTAGAACTGCTGGATGTTGGTGAGATAGAGCGCACCCACGGAACCCGCACGTTCAGCGTCGCCGCGCATGTAGCACTGACAGTCCCAGAAGACCTGCAGCTCCTCGGGGATTATCGGGTCCGCGCGGAAGATTCGACCGCCTTCGAAGTCCGTTCTCAGCCGCTCAAAGACGATCACGTTCGGGGCAAGGAGAAGAAACGTCTTTGCGAAATCGCTTCGCGCCTCCGCGACAGCGTTGAAGTACTGCCAGGCGACTGCAAGCGACATCACTTTGGTTTTTCCACTCCCGGTCGCCATCTTGACACAGTAGCGCGAGAAGTCATCGTAGCGGAGTAGGCGAAGGTCCGTTCGCGTCGCGAATGTCTCGACGAGCGCCTTGTGGCGACGGACTCCGGCGACCTCGTAGAGGTAAATCAGGGTCTCAATAGCTTCTCGTTGGAACGGGTGGTAGCTGAATCGCCGACCGCTCGGTAGACGGTGATCAGTCTCGAACCAATGGGCGAGCAGGCGACGGGTCGTATCCGTGACGCCCTTGTAGTCTCCGTCGCGCCAGGCCTTGACCTTCTCCCGGATCGCCGGGACGCACGGCGCCGTTGTCACCCTCGCTTCGAGAAGCCGGGTCTGGTCGGGATCTACGGCCTTCGCTCGCCTCTTGGCTGCCACCTAGGACAC
>Ga0184629_10000287_pt1 | contig 22568 bp, 19 predicted proteins | sample PLM4_32_b1_FD_133158 | JGI IMG/M metagenome (GOLD analysis project Ga0184629, IMG submission 133158) | Groundwater sediment microbial communities from an aquifer in East River, Colorado, USA - PLM4_32_b1 | ecosystem: Environmental > Terrestrial > Soil > Riparian zone | place: USA: East River...
AAAGGGAGTCCTCCTGGTGAATGGAAAAAGTTACAATCAAGCTATGCCCGCTATCCCATCGCTTACAGATCTGGAAGTAGCAGAAATTGCCACTTACATTTATAATACATGGAAGAATGAAAAAGGCCTTGTGGAGGTTCAGGAGGTTTCGAAAATCCTTTCGTTGTGTGATCGGGATTCGTTATCTCTTATACGTTAATCCTGCCTCCCGGTAGACGGGCGTCATCCGTGCAACACACAAATCCCCTCCCACGATTAACCGATAACGCTTAGCAGACCACGGCTGCCCAACTACATGTACTTCAATTTAATCACCTGCCTCACAACCTGATCACGGATGGTTATTTTCGCCTCCTCATAGGAAGGTGGCCCAAAAGGGCCCATCGCATTGTTACCAAAGGCAAATCCTTCTTTGGGTATTCCAAACACATTTGAGTCTAATTTCCCATTTTCATTTTCATCATGAATTACACTTAAGGCATAATCACCAGGCTGTAAATTTTCAAAGATTACGGTCACTTCATTTGCAGAGGCTTTTACGACTTTACCCTCCACTGCATTTTTCATAAAATCCTTTTCAGAGTTAAACAAACCAACTCGAATCGAACCTTTTTGCGATTTAATATTATTCACGTTTACTTCCAGTGAAGCAGTCTGTGCCAGCGCAAGATTCAGTGGAATAAAAAAACCTACTATAAATACTCCGAAGTAAATTTTATTTTTCATTTTTCCTCAAACATCGGTTCATTTAATCAACAGGTAAAATTACTTAGTCTGAATTGCCGCTTTCGGCAGATCAACTGTGCAGAAATGACTTCGGAACAGACACCAGATTCCCCTATTTTAGCAATTTCTATTCTAGACAAATTGACCCCTTCCGGTGCATTATTCAAGATTTTTATCATGAAAAACCGGTAATCCATAGTGTCCAATAAACCGCTGGGCTTTCAAATGTTACTTTCACGTAATTCATAGTCATTTTAACGGCGTGTCAAAACAACAATTAAAATCTTATTTTGTAACTTACCTCAATCCCAACTAACATTTATCATGGCTTCCATTAATTTAAAAATCAACAACAAGGCCTACACTGTAGATGCTGATCCTAAGATGCCACTACTCTGGGCCATTCGCGATCTGGTCGGTCTAACCGGTACGAAATATGGCTGCGGCATCGCACAATGTGGTGCCTGCACGGTTCACCTCAGCGGAGCACCGGTTCGCTCTTGTTCGCTCCCGGTATCCGCGGCGGCGAATAAAGACATTACTACTATTGAGGGTTTATCGGCCGATAACTCACATCCTGTTCAACAAGCCTGGATTAAGGAGCAAGTTCCACAATGTGGTTATTGCCAATCAGGCCAGATCATGGCTGCCACCGCTTTGCTGAAAAAAAATGCTAGCCCCTCTGACAAGGATATTGACGCCGCGATGCAAGGTCATATTTGCCGCTGCGGAACATACCCTCGAATTCGAAAGGCCATTAAAACGGCTTCACTGATTATGAGCCAAAAAGCCTCCACAAAATAGAACATTCCCATTTGTGACGAGGTGAAGCGTAGTTGAAGTAATAAGTCAAACCAGCATCATGATGACAACACAACAGAATATATCCAGAAGAAATTTTATTAAGCTATCGGGCATGACCGGAGCTGCTCTCACGTTGGGTTTCTACCTGCCGGCGAACGGTAAAGAAGCAGCCGTAGTAAAACTTGAAACAGCGGAAAACCTGGGCATCGAGTTGAATTCCTGGATCTCCATCGATACGAGCGGAAAAGTAAGCATTATCAATCACCGTTCTGAAATGGGCCAGGGTTCATGGCAATCTGTTCCTCAAATTATTGCCGAGGAATTGGAAGTAGATCTTAATAAAGTCAACATCGTTTTCGCACAAGGTAATAATGCCAAGTATGGAAGCCAGATCACCGGTGGAAGTTCTACCGTTCGTGGTACCTATAAAAAATTACTCAACCTTAGTGCGTCAGCGCGAGAAATGTTGATCGAAGCGGCAGCCAAGAAATGGAATGTATCGAAAGCCGAATGTTATGCAGAAGACGGCCACGTCATTCACAAATCATCCGGAAAGAAATTTCACTATGGCGAACTTGTACAGGAAGCTTCTAAGCTTGAGCCTCCAAAATCGGTCAGGCTGAAATTACCGGAAGACTACAAAACTATTCGGAAGGCTTTGCCCCGCCAGGACACTCCGTTGAAAACCAATGGCAAAGCGATCTTTGGTCTTGACAAAAAACTTCCGGGAATGCTCTACGCTGTAGTAGAGCGCAACCCACGCTTTTGGGGAAAAGTAAAAAGCTTTGATGATAAAGCAGCCAAGGCGGTACCTGGAGTGAAGCATGTCCTGGCCGTGAAGATGAAGGTGTTTTCACAAGATCGTGAAGGTGTGGCCGTGGTGGCAGATTCATTCTGGTCTGCTATGCAGGGAAGAAAAGCACTAAAGATCGAGTGGGATGATTCCGGCTTTGAGCACCATAGCACGGAACAACTCTATGCCAGGATGCTTGATGAGGTGAAGACAAAAAAATCCAACGTATTCAGAACGAAGGGAAATTTTGATTCATCGTTTGAAAAAGCTACCAAGAAGGTTGAAGCGATTTATGAGACTCCTTATCAATCGCATAGTTGTATGGAGCCGCTGAATTGCATTGCTCATGTTAAGGATAATACGTGCGAAATTTGGGGACCTATTCAGGCACCCGATTGGGTTCGGGGAGATGTTGCACGTTTAATGGGATTGAAGTGGGAAGATGTTACGGTCAACATGACCTTTTTGGGTGGTGGCTTTGGCAGGAAAGCATTCATCGACTATCCACACGAAGCAGCTGTAATCTCAAAAGCTGTAAATGCTCCGGTACAAGTCGTTTGGACACGCGAAGATGATATGACCCAGGGACCTTTCCGCCCGGGAATGGTGTATCAATGCAAAGGTGCAGTATCTGACGAAGGAAATATTCTGGCTTTCGAAACCAGGATGGCTGGACAGAACATGGACCAGCAGGGCCCGGGAGCTGACAAAGATTCATATAACGGAAGCGCAACGGAAGGTTTCCTGGAAACGTATTTCAATACGCTCCCCCACTACAGGTTCGCAGATATCCCACTCGAAACACCCATACCGGTAATGTGGTGGCGTTCTGTTTACTCTTCCACGAATGGGTTTGCTTTCGAAAGTTTCATGGATGAGTTGGCGATTCAAGCTGGAAAGGATCCGCTGGATTTCAGAAGGAGCCACTTCCAGGATATTATGTGGAACCCGGATAAAGTCCGATATCATGATCTGGCAAACAAACTCGAAGAAGTCAGTGGATGGAAGTCGCGTGGTAAGAACACAGGCTATGGGGTAGCTATTACCGAATGCTTCTCAAGTATTGTAGGACAAGTGGTAAAAGTCTCCAAAAAACCTGATGGTAAATTGAACATCGATAAAGTCTGGGCAGTAATGGATTGCGGCTGGTATGTAAATCCAGATATTATTAGGGCACAAGTTGAAGGCAGTATCATCATGGCCCTGGGTGCAGCCACAACGCATGCCACGCATTTCAACGATGGAAAAGCGGTTGAACAAAATTTCAATACCTATAAAATGCCGCGGATAACAGATGCTCCCGAAATCGAAGTGCACATTATGGACAATGATGAAAAGGCCGGTGGTGTGGGCGAACCTGGGCTACCTCCTTTTACACCCGCTCTTACCAATGCTATTTTTGATTTAACGGGCAAACGCATCAGGAAATTACCCTTTGTCTTAGAAGAAGTATAATAATGCATTCTTGACGAAGCAATCGAAGTTCGATTGCTTCGTTCATTTTCTGCAGAACATTAACCCATAAATATATAATTGATGAAGAAAATCGCTCTTGCTACAATATTTATGCTAACTGTTGTTTCTTTTTTCTCCTTTAAGCAAACTCAAAAATTTGATTTGAAAGCCAGCATAGTCCGTGGAAAAGATATTTATAGTGCCCAATGCATTACGTGCCATCTGGAACAGGGCGAAGGGATTGAAACCGTTTACCCTCCATTAGCAAAGTCTGACTATATGATGGCAGATAAAAAACGTTCTATTGAACAAGTACTTTATGGCGCAAGCGGTGAAATGAAGGTGAATGGTGTAACCTATGACGGAGTGATGAATGCCATCGTCCTAAACGACCAGGAAGTAAGCGATGTATTAAACTATGTACGCAATTCTTTTGGAAATAAAGGCGCGGCGGTAACCCCCGAAGAGGTAAAAGCTTCCCGCAAATAATCCCTCAATGATAATTTTTGCCGTCGGTAGTGGCCATCTGCTTCGGCGGTCAACAATCCAGGCATTTTTGTTAACTTGAGGTAGATGCCTCCTACTAAAAACATTGTTGATCTTTCCAGAGGTTTAAGGCGAACCCAGAGTAGAGAGGGGAAGTCCAGCGCAAACAGAGGAGAGTTGAATGTTTCACTCATCCTCCTCGCCGCTGGCGCTTCCTCGCGCATGGGGCAATCAAAACAATTATTAGAAATTCAGGGAGAACCACTGCTGCTACATTCCACGAAGGTCGCCCTGGCCTGTGGCGCAAAAAATGTCATCGTCATATTGGGAGCGAACGAAGAACCGCATCGAGCGATTATCCGTGAACTCCCGGTTACCGTTATCCCTAATCACTACTGGAAAAGCGGAATGGGAAGTTCGATAAAAGCCGGATTGAATTATCTGATCAGGGATTCTTCGGATACAGAGGCAGTTATCATCATGGTATGTGATCAACCCGCGCTCACAGCGCAGCATTTGCAAAAACTCATTCAGAAATTCAAGGATACAAGAAGCCCCATCATAGCTTCTTCCTATTCCGGCACCGCCGGCGTACCGGCGTTGTTTTCCAGATCTTTTTTCTCAAACATTCTCATGTTACGCGATGAGCAGGGCGCAAAAAAAATCATCCAACAATTTCCAGAGCAAGTTAAAACGGTGGACTTTCCGGAGGGACTATTTGACCTCGACACCGCTGAAGATTACCAAAACTATCTTAACCGAAAATAAAAAAGTCATCCCTTAACAGAAATGACTCTTTTAGAAACTTTCGCTTTCGTTGTGTGCGCTATACCTTGATTTCTACATCAACTCCGCTGGGAAGTTCAAGTTTCATCAACGCGTCAACAGTCTTTGCGCTGTTAGAATAAATATCAACCAGGCGCTTGTAGGTACAAAGTTGGAATTGTTCGCGTGCCTTTTTGTTAACGTGTGGCGAACGAAGAACGGTGAACTTTTCTTTTTCAGTAGGCAGCGGAATTGGGCCACTCACAACAGCACCCGTAGCTTTAACAGCCCTGACAATCTTCTCTGAAGATTTGTCAACCAGGTTATGGTCGTAGGACTTTAATTTTATTCTGATTTTTTGGTTCATACTATCTGTGTTAAGGAAATCGTCTAAATCCTTTTTGTTAAATTATTTCGCTAATGCTGCTCCTTTTACTTCTTCAATCACCCGCTCAGCCAAATTCTTAGGAACAGGTGAGTAGTGTGAGAATGTAAGCGAAGCTGAAGCACGTCCGGAGGTAATCGTTCTCAAGTCTGTAACATAACCGAACAACTCTGATAAAGGTACATCCGCCTTAATAACCTGGGCGCCTGAGCGTGTATCCATGCCCTTCATCACACCACGTCGTCTATTCAAGTCACCCGTTACAGAACCTGTGAATTCATCTGGTGAAAGTACTTCAACGCTCATGATCGGTTCAAGAAGTTGCGGAGCACATTTTTTTGCTGCTTCCCTAAAACCAACTCGCGCGGCCAATTCAAAAGACAATGAGTCAGAGTCAACATCATGGAATGAGCCATGATATAACCTAACCTTCATATTGTCAATCTGATATCCGGCCAATGGTCCGTTTACCATGGATTGCTCAAAACCTTTTTGAATGGCGGGAATAAATTCTCTGGGAATAACACCGCCAACGATGTCGTTCACAAACTCAAGACCTTCCTTACCATCACTTATATCATCACGCGGTCCCATCTCGAATACGATGTCAGCAAACTTACCACGGCCACCGGTCTGTTTCTTGTAAACTTCTTTATGATCAACTGTCTTCGTCAATGTTTCCTTATACGCCACCTGCGGTGCGCCTTGGTTTATCTCAACTTTAAATTCACGCTTCAGGCGATCGATAATAATTTCCAAATGCAATTCTCCCATACCGCGAAGGATGGTCTGGCCAGTTTCGTGATCCGTATGCACACGGAGTGTAGGATCTTCTTCAACAAGCTTCGAAATTGCCATTCCAAGTTTATCAACATCGGCTTGTTTCTTTGGCTCAATGGCATAACCAATTACAGGCTCTGGGAAGACCATCGATTCCAACACCACTTTGTGCTTTTCATCACACAGTGTATCGCCGGTTTTAATATCCTTAAACCCTACAACGGCACCAATATCACCAGCAGAAAGCCTTTCGATCTGATTCTGCTTATTCGCATGCATTTGGAAAACCCGCGAAATACGTTCCTTTTGGTCGGAACGAGTATTATAGACATACGACCCCGACTCCAGTACACCGGAATATGCTCTGACAAAACAAAGACGTCCTACAAAAGGGTCAGTGGCAATTTTGAAAGCGAGTCCTACAAAAGAAGCCTTTTCATCCGGCTTAATGGGCACCTCCTCGTTGGTGTCAGGATTTGTGCCAACGATCGTATCCTTATCCATCGGTGATGGTAAGAGTTCCATCACATAGTCGAGCATCGTTTGAACGCCCTTATTCTTGAAAGACGATCCACAAACCATCGGAACAATAGCCATGCTGATAGTTGCCTGACGTAACGCAGTCAATATTTCTTTTTCAGAAATTGAATTAGGATCATCAAAAAACTTCTCCAATAATGTTTCATCAAATTCAGCAACTGATTCCAGCAGCTTCTCCCTGTATTCCTTTGCCTCCTCGATCATATCTTCAGGCACCGGTACAGTCTCATAGGTCATTCCTTTATCTGTTTCATTCCAGATAATTCCTCTGTTATTGATTAAATCTACAACACCTCTGAAGTTTTCCTCGGCTCCAATAGGTAACTGAAGGGCTACTGCTTTACTTCCGAGCTTTTCTTTTACCTGCTTACAAACACCTAAAAAGTCGGATCCGGCACGATCCATTTTATTAACGAAACCAATGCGGGCTACTTTGTAATTATCAGCCAGGCGCCAGTTTGTTTCAGACTGTGGTTCAACGCCATCAACGGCACTGAATAAAAAAACAAGACCATCCAAGACACGGAGTGAACGGTTTACCTCAACCGTAAAATCAACGTGGCCCGGGGTATCGATAATGTTTACATGGTAGTCGTTGTCCCTATACTTCCAATAGACTGTAGTGGCGGCAGACGTAATGGTTATACCTCTTTCCTGCTCCTGCGCCATCCAGTCCATCGTTGCAGCACCATCGTGCACTTCTCCGATTTTATGGTTCACCCCGGAATAGTATAGGATACGCTCGGTCGTAGTTGTCTTACCCGCATCAATGTGCGCAGCAATACCTATGTTCCTGGTGAATCTTAAATCCCTAGCCATGTATATAAATACTATTAAAATCTGAAATGTGAAAAAGCTTTGTTCGCTTCTGCCATACGGTGCGTATCATCTTTCTTTTTGATCGCAGCACCTTCACCTTTTGAAGCAGCTATGATTTCAGCTGCTAACTTGTCCATCATTGTTTTTTCACCACGCATTCTGGCATAATCAATAAGCCACTTGATGCTGAGGTTCACTTTGCGCTCAGGCCTTATTTCGACAGGAACCTGAAATGTAGCTCCCCCTACTCTTCTGCTTTTTACTTCTACTGCAGGAGTCAGATTGCTCATAGCACGTTTCCAAACCTCTAAGCCACTCTCGGTTGTCTTTTTTTCAACCTGTTCAACAGCATCATAGAAAATTGTATAGGCCACACTCTTCTTACCCTCTTCCATCAGGTAATTGACAAACTTAGTCACCAATGCATCCTGAAATTTAGGGTCAGGAAGTAAGTATCTTTTCTTAGGTTTTGACTTTCTCATCGCTTCTAAAGTTTATTTTTTCTTGGCAGTCGCTGCACCAGCGGCTCCGGCTTTAGGCCTTTTGGCTCCATACTTAGACCTGCTTTGTTTACGACCATTCACTCCGGCAGTATCCAATGCACCACGGATGATGTGATATCGCACACCCGGAAGATCTTTTACCCTACCACCGCGAATCAACACGATGGAGTGCTCTTGCAGGTTATGACCTTCGCCCGGAATGTAGGCGTTCACTTCCTTACCATTCGTGAGGCGCACCCTGGCCACTTTGCGCATTGCAGAGTTAGGTTTTTTAGGCGTTGTTGTGTACACACGTGTACACACGCCCCTGCGCTGAGGGCAGGAATCCAAGGCAGGAGATTTTGACTTAAACGTCAATTTCTTTCTTCCTTTTCTTACAAGTTGTTGAATGGTAGGCATTTATATTTTACTTTATAAACCTTTCAAAAATTAGGACTGCAAAGGTATCATAAGAAACAAAGGATACAAAACCTTTTTCCAAGAATTTTGGACCCTTTGCATGCTAAAAACCCTGATTCTAAGCGATTTGGCATCAAGCTTCGCCGACTGTTCCCCCAAAATTCATGGGGAATTTAGGCATGTCTTCGGTACGCTTTATGGGTCCAAAGCTGTTTTCATACTTTTCTATGTTGTCCTTTAGCGCCAGTAAAAAACGCTTGGCATGTTCTGGTGTGATTACAATACGGGATTTCACTTTTGCCTTTGGCACCCCGGGCATAAGGCGAATAAAATCAATTACAAATTCGCTATTGGAATGAGCAATCATTGCCAGGTTGGAATAGATGCCTTCCGCAATTTCCTCAGAAAGCTCAATATTGATTTGATTTTGAGTTTGAGGTTTGTTTTTATTGTCTTCTGCCATGGCTTTTATAAAAAAGGGTTGACTCTTGAACAGAATCAACCCTTCATGTTTTATACTTTAATTAATCCTGAAGTTCTTTCTCACGATCACGTGTTTTCTCCGTGGAAGCTGCGCTGTCATCGTACTCATCTTTGTGCGTGACAACCATATCATTGTACTTGCGCTGTCCCGTACCTGCAGGAATAAGATGACCGACGATAACATTTTCCTTCAAGCCCACCAACCAGTCGGTTTTACCACGAATAGCCGCTTCGCTCAATACTTTCGTTGTCTCCTGGAAGGAAGCTGCAGACAGCCAGCTTTCAGTTTTCAACGAGGCTTGGGTGATACCCTGGAGCGTAGGTCTTGACACCGCCGGCATCGCGTCACGTACTTCAACAAGCTTTTGATCTTTTCTGCGAAGAACTGAATTTTCGTCTCTGAACTCACGACCTGTAATAATTTGTCCTGGCTTCAAGTTAGGAGAATCACCCGCTTCTATGACCACTTTCTTATCAAGGATAGCGTCATTGTCTTCTCTGAACTGCAGTTTATCAACGTATTCGTTCGTTAAAAAACTCGTATCCCCCGGATCAATGATCTCAACCTTCTGCATCATTTGGCTTACAATGGCTTCAATGTGCTTATCGTTGATCTTCACACCCTGCAGACGGTATACTTCCTGAATTTCATTCACGAGATACTCTTGTACTGCGGTCGGGCCTTTTATGGATAGGATATCTGATGGAGTTATCGACCCATCTGACAGAGGTTGTCCAGCTCTTACAAAGTCATTGTCCTGAACAAGGATATGCTTAGACAATGGTACTAAGTAGCGTTTCTGAACCCCATCTCTGGATTCGATGAATATTTCGCGATTACCGCGCTTGATTCCACCATAAGTAACAACACCATCGATTTCACTAACTACTGCAGGATTGGATGGATTGCGGGCTTCGAACAATTCCGTTACGCGCGGCAGACCACCGGTAATGTCTCGTGATTTACCCATGGTACGCGGTATCTTGGCCAACACCTGACCAGCCTTGATCTTATCTCCGGCATCTACGGCTAAGTGAGCTCCTACCGGAATATTATAACCTTTGGAATCAGTCTTTCCCTTCACAATAATGGCCGGGTTCTTGGTTTTATCACGTGTGTCCGTGATTACCTTTTCGCGGTGACCCGTTTGCTCATCAGACTCTTCCTTGAAGGTTATACCTTCTATGATGGCTTCGTATTCAATTGTTCCATCAAATTCAGAAAGAATCACAGCGTTGTACGGATCCCAGTAGCAAAGCTCATCGCCTTTCTCAACCTTCTGTCCATCCTTTACTTTGATGAATGCTCCATAAGGAACGTGGTTGGTAATTAACACCCTGCTCTTTTCCTTGTCCAGGATCCTGATTTCACCGGTACGTCCCATGACTACCTGCACCGGTTTTCCGTCCCTGTCTGTTGTCTCAATAACACGAATCCCTTCAAACTCCAACACACCATTAAACTTCGCCTTGATATTTGCCTCTACCGCAATGTTAGAAGCAGTACCCCCTACGTGGAAAGTACGAAGTGTAAGCTGCGTTCCAGGCTCACCAATAGATTGTGCCGCGATGACACCTACGGCTTCACCTGCCTGCACCATCTTACCTGTTGCCAGGTTACGGCCATAACATTTTGCGCAACCGCCAATGCGGGATTCGCATGTCAGTAGTGACCGGATTTCAACTTCTTCAATATTTGTATCTTCGATTTGCTTCGCAAGCTCATCTGTAATTTCCTCATTTGCCTCACATATCAACTCATCCGTAAGCGGATCATAAATAGCATGCACTGTTACCCGTCCAAGAATTCTTTCGGACAAGGGTTCAACGATATCCTCATTGTCCTTCAGGGCCGTTACTTTAAGGCCTCGCAGCGTTCCGCAATCTTCTTCTGTAATAACCAGATCTTGCGCAACGTCCACAAGCCTACGGGTCAGATAACCCGCATCAGCAGTTTTTAACGCTGTATCGGCAAGTCCCTTTCGCGCACCATGGGTAGAAATAAAGTACTCCAATACATCCAACCCTTCCTTGAAGTTTGAAAGAATAGGGTTTTCGATGATCGATCCCACAGAACCAGCAAGGTTCTTCTGAGGTTTCGCCATCAAACCACGCATACCTCCCAGCTGGCGAATCTGTTCCCTCGAACCACGGGCACCAGAGTGCATCATCATGTATATCGAGTTGAATCCTTGTTGATCTTCTTCCAACTGCTTCATCAGTGTGTTGGTAAGCAAGGTATTCGTCCGGGTCCAGATGTCAATGACCTGATTGTAGCGTTCGTTATCGGTAATAAGACCCATCATATAGTTGTTCCATACGCCATCAACTTCTTCCTGCGCATTGGCTACAAGCTTAACCTTCTCATCCGGAACCTTTACATCATTCAATCCCATGGACAGACCACCTTTGTAGGCCATCTGGAATCCTAATTCCTTAATATCATCCAGGAACTTAGCAGCTTTAGATTGTCCGGCTGCCTTGAATACATCCGCGATAATCGTTTGAAGTTTTTTCTTCGTTAACAATTCATCGACGAAACCAACTTCTTCCGGTACATTCTGATTGAAGATCACACGACCTGCAACGGTTTCAATCATTTTAGTCGCAAGTTCCCCTGTCTTTTTATCCTTGATCTTTGCCCGCACTTTTACAATGGCATGCTTGGAAAGCTTGCCTTCATTAAAGGCAACAATAACCTCATCTGCCGAATAATAGCGCTTGCCTTCTCCCTTTATAGGATGCTCAGGTGTACTCTTTCTTCCTTTGGTCAGGTAGTAAAGCCCCAATACCATGTCTTGTGAAGGAACAGTTATAGGCGCACCGTTAGCAGGGTTCAGGATGTTGTGCGACGAAAGCATCAACATAGAAGCTTCCAAAATTGCTTCCTGGCCAAGAGGCACGTGAACAGCCATCTGGTCACCATCAAAGTCAGCGTTAAACGCCGTACATACCAAAGGATGCAACTGGATAGCTTTGCCTTCTATTAACTTAGGCTGGAAGGCTTGTATACCTAATCTGTGAAGGGTTGGAGCGCGGTTAAGAAGAACAGGATGTCCTTTCAAAACGTTTTCCAAAATATCCCAGATCACAGGATCTTTTCTGTCGACGATCTTCTTCGCAGACTTTACTGTCTTTACAATACCTCTTTCAATGAGTTTGCGAATGATAAATGGCTTGAATAATTCAGCGGCCATATCCTTTGGAAGTCCACACTCGTGTAACTTCAACTCAGGTCCAACAACAATTACTGACCGACCAGAGTAGTCAACACGTTTACCCAATAAGTTTTGGCGGAAACGACCTTGCTTACCTTTGAGCATATCGCTCAATGATTTCAACGCGCGATTTCCATCAGAGCGAACAGCGTTAACTTTTCTGGAGTTATCAAACAAAGAGTCAACGGCTTCCTGGAGCATACGCTTCTCATTACGAAGAATAACTTCAGGAGCTTTAATATCAATAAGTCTTTTCAGCCGGTTATTACGGATAATTACACGCCTGTATAGATCATTCAAATCGGATGTCGCAAAACGACCACCATCCAACGGCACAAGCGGACGTAATTCCGGAGGAATAACCGGAACCATTTTAATGACCATCCACTCTGGCTTGTTTTCAATACGTGTTCTGGCATCGCGGAAGGCTTCAACAACTTTCAAACGCTTTAAGGCTTCGGCTTTACGTTGCTGTGAAGTATCCGTAGCTGCCTGATGTCTTAAATCATATGATAAGGTATCCAGCTGCGTTCTTCCCAGAAGCATTTCCAATGCATCAGCACCCATCTTGGCAATGAACTTCTTAGGATCGTTGTCATCCAACAATTGGTTCTCGCGAGGAAGTTTGTCAATGATATCAAGATATTCTTCTTCTGTTAAGAAGTCGAGCCTTTTCACGCCATCTTCTTCTTTCGTACCAGGCTGGATTACAACATAGCGTTCATAATAAATGATCTGATCCAGTTTTTTGGTTGCAAGACCAAGAAGGTACCCGATCTTATTGGGCAACGATCGGAAATACCAAATGTGCGCCACAGGAACGACAAGTTCAATATGCCCCATGCGCTCGCGCCTTACTTTCTTCTCCGTGACTTCTACACCGCAACGATCGCAAATGATACCCTTATACCGAATTCTTTTATACTTACCGCAATGACACTCCCAATCCTTCACGGGACCGAAAATCCGCTCGCAGAACAGTCCACCCATTTCAGGCTTATACGTTCTGTAGTTGATAGTTTCAGGTTGCGTTACTTCACCATGGGAACTTTCCAGAATGGACTCTGGAGAAGCGAGACTAATGGTGATCTTGGAAAAGTCGCTGTTGATTTTTTTATTTTTTCTGAATGACATAGTATATGATTTAAGTCCCGCCTAGGCGGACGTACCAGAAAATTTTAATCCATGGTGATCTCCAGTGCCAAGCCTCTGAGTTCGTGCACTAACACGTTAAATGACTCAGGAATATTCGGCTTGCGCATGTTCTCACCTTTCACAATCGCTTCGTAAGCTTTTGCACGACCAATTACATCGTCAGATTTGATCGTCAGGATTTCCTGGAGAATGTGCGAAGCACCAAAAGCTTCAATCGCCCAAACTTCCATTTCACCAAAACGCTGACCACCAAATTGAGCCTTACCACCGAGAGGCTGCTGCGTGATAAGGGAGTAAGGTCCTATTGAACGGGCGTGCATCTTATCATCCACCAAGTGACCAAGTTTCAGCATGTAAGCCATACCGACCGTTACAGGTTGATCAAACTTATCTCCGGTGAGACCATCGTATAAGTATGTTCTTCCGAATTCGGGTAAGCCTGCCTCCTGGAGTTCGTGTTGTACCTGATCCAGCGTAGCCCCATCAAAAATCGGCGTTGCATACTTTTTGCCCAGCTTATGACCAGCCCATGCCAATACTGTTTCGTAAATTTGACCCAGGTTCATACGCGATGGTACGCCCAGTGGATTCAAGCAAATGTCAACGGGTGTTCCGTCTTCCAGGAATGGCATATCCTCTTCACGAACGATCCTCGCTACCACACCTTTATTTCCGTGACGACCTGCCATCTTATCACCCACTTTCAGTTTACGTTTCTTCGCAACATAAACCTTTGCCAACTGAACAATACCTGTTGGGAGTTCATCACCCACCTCAAGCGTAAAACGTTCACGCTTAAATTCACCCGCATAAGAGTTACGCTTCAACAAATAGTTCTTCACGGTTTGTGAAACCAGGTCATTTGTATGCTCATCGCTTGTCCAGTTCTCCAGGCTTACGTCAGCAATTAAGTTCACTTCTTCCGGAACATTGTAATTGCTCTCGTCACGATAAATGTTCTTGTCCGGGAATAAGTTATTGTCAATGACCTTCTGTGATATCTTAACGCCTTTGCTGATGAGTTCATCACCAAATTTATGCTTTACCCCGTTGCTGGTTTTACCATTCAACAGTTGCGTAAGCTTTTTGATCATCTCGTCACGAAGCTCACTGAGTTGTTTGCTGTACTTGTTCCGGAGCGCATCCAACTCTTTCTTCGACTTTGAGCGGACATCCTTATCACGCTTAGGTCTTGAGAAGAGTTTCGTCTCGATAACAACACCCTTCAGCGATGGAGGTGCCTTGAGCGATGCGTCTTTTACATCACCCGCTTTATCCCCAAATATCGCACGCAAAAGTTTTTCTTCCGGCGTAGGATCTGTTTCCCCTTTAGGAGTGATCTTGCCGATAAGTATATCGCCTTCCCTGACTTCCGCACCAATTCTGATAATACCGTTTTCATCAAGATGTTTAACGGCCTCCTCGCTTACGTTCGGAATTTCGGAAGTAAGTTCTTCTTCACCACGTTTTGTGTCCCGCACTTCCAATTCAAACTCTTCAATGTGGATGGATGTATACACATCTTCGCGAACCACACGTTCAGAGATTACGATCGCATCCTCAAAGTTGTAACCTTGCCATGGCATATACGCTACTAACAAGTTACGACCAAGAGCAAGCTCACCGTTCTGCGTGGCATAACCCTGGCATAAGGGTTGACCCTTCACAACTTTTTCACCCTTCATTACTAAAGGTGTAAGGTTGATACAGGTATCCTGATTGGTTCTTCTGAATTTAATCAGGCTGTAGGTTCTGAACTCATTATCAAAACTTGCCAGCTGCTGCTCTTCAGAAACTTCATATTTAATAGTGATCTTTTTCGCATCAACGAATTCAACCATACCATTGCCTTCGGCCAATATTAATGCGCGGGAGTCGAGCGCTACGCGACTTTCCAGACCAGTGCCCACAATCGGTGCCTCTGGTCTGATCAATGGAACAGCCTGCCGTTGCATGTTTGATCCCATCAAAGCACGGTTAGCATCATCGTGTTCCAGGAACGGAATCATAGAGGCTGCAACCGACACGATCTGGTTTGGAGCAATGTCCATGTATCTCAAATCTTTCGGTTCGATGACAGGGAAATCTCCTTCAAAACGCGCCTTTATTTTTTCATCTATAAACTCGCCGTTCGGCTTAAGTGCAACTTTAGCCTGCGCGATATAATGTGTGTCTTCCTCTTCAGCCGTCAGGAATATTACCGGCTCTTTAATCTTTACTTTGCCGTTTTCGACTTTGCGATACGGCGTTTCGATAAAGCCCATCTTGTTCACCTTGGCGTGGACGCAGAGAGACGAAATCAGACCGATGTTTGGACCTTCCGGCGTTTCAATAGTACAGAGACGACCATAATGTGTATAGTGAACGTCACGAACTTCAAAACCTGCACGCTCACGGGACAGACCCCCTGGGCCAAGGGCAGACATTCTGCGCTTGTGTGTAATCTCTGCCAGTGGATTGGTTTGATCCATGAACTGAGATAACTGGTTGGTTCCAAAGAATGAATTGATAACAGAAGATAAGGTACGCGCGTTGATCAGATCGACAGGCTTAAATTCTTCGTTGTCCCGAACATTCATTCTTTCTTTGATGGTTCTGGCCATACGTGCCAGGCCCACACCAAACTGAGAATATAATTGTTCCCCTACTGTTCTTACACGACGATTGCTCAAGTGATCAATGTCATCCACGACGGCTTTCGAGTTGATAAGGCCAATCAGGTACTTAACAATCAAAATAATATCATCCTTGGTAAGCACACGGTGGTCAAAGCTCAAGTCAAGACCCAGCTTCTTGTTGATCCTGTAACGGCCAACTTCTCCCAGGTCATAACGCTTCTCGCTGAAGAACAGGCTTTGGATAATATCACGCGCTGTTTGTTCATCCGGTGCTTCCGTATTTCTTAACTGGCGATAAATGTATTCAACAGCTTCCTTTTCTGAGTTGGAAGTGTCTTTCGCCAGTGTATTAAAGATGATATGATAATCGGCAATGTTAATGTCATCACGGTGCAGGATGACAGACTTCACACCGGATTCGATGATCACATCTACATCTTCAGCGGAGAGTGTATGATCACGCTCCAATAACACTTCATTGCGGTCGATGGAAACTACTTCACCGGTATCCTCATCCACAAAATCTTCCGTCCATGTTTTAAGCACACGGGCCGCAAGCTTTCTTTCGACAACTTTCTTTAATGTGTTTTTAGTAGCCTCTACTTCTTCAGATAATCCGAAGAGATCGAGGATATCTTTATCGGAGCCATAACCAATTGCGCGGAGCAATGTTGTTACGGGGAATTTCTTCTTCCGGTCTATGTACGCATACATTACAGCATTCACATCCGTCGCAAATTCAATCCATGAACCCTTGAAAGGAATGATCCGTGCAGAATATAGTTTGGTGCCGTTTGTGTGCTTACTCATCGCGAAGAATACTCCGGGGGAACGGTGAAGTTGAGACACAATAACGCGCTCGGCACCATTGATCACAAAAGATCCCTTTTCGGTCATATAAGGAATATTGCCGAGGAACACTTCCTGTTCTATGGTTTCGAAATCTTCGTTGTCTTCATCGTTACAGGTAAGCCGAAGCTTTGCCTTTAACGGAACAGAGAAGGTCAATCCTCGGTCGATGCATTCATCAACATTGTATTTCGGAGGATCGATGGTGTAATCAACGAACTCCAATACGAAGTTTTCGCGCGAATCACTTATCGGAAAGTTTTCGGCAAAAACCTTATAAAGACCTTCATTTTGTCTTTTTTCGGCTGGAGTTTCGATTTGTAAAAAATCTTTGAAAGACTGGAGTTGAAGATCCAGAAAGTCGGGATAGTCAAGGACTCTCTCGCTTGAAGAGAAGTCGATTCTACCGTTTATAGTCTTCTTTGTCAAGGTAATTAACGTTTAAGTTCTGTGATCCTGGACGAGAGCAATAAGAAAATACAAGTTGTTCCGGCATAAATGGGAATAGACCCCGTCCCGATCGTGTGATCCGTACACGGGGTCTAACCGAAAGTTGTTAGACGGTTCCCTTCGCCTTCAAGAAGATTATTTCAACTCAACATCGGCACCAGCCTCGAGAAGTTGCTTCTTCAGGTTTTCAGCTTCGTCTTTAGGTAAGCCTTCTTTTATAGTTTTAGGAGCTCCATCTACCATATCCTTAGCTTCTTTTAAGCCAAGACCGGTAAGTTCTTTCACTAACTTCACAATTTGAAGTTTGTTAGCGCCAGCAGCTTTTAATACTACATCGAAATTGGTTTTCTCTTCAGCAGCGGCAGCACCACCGCCCGCACCAGCAGCAGGACCTGCCACAACAGCAGCAGCCGCAGGTTCGATGCCATAAGTTTCTTTAAGGTAAGAAGCTAATTCGTTAACTTCTTTAACAGTGAGTTCAACGAGTTGATCTCCGAGTGCTTTGATGTCGGCCATTTTAATAAAAGTTTAATTAATTCTGTTCAATAATTATTTAGTTCCACGTTCTTCCAGTGCTTTAACCAGGCCAGCCACTGTATTCTTTCCGCTAAGCAGCGCAGAGATAACATTTTTGGCCGGAGATTGCAGCAAGGAAATTACCTCGCCAATAAGCTCGTTCTTTGATTTAAGCTCACTGAGCATATTTAGGTTCTCATCTCCTATAAAAATAGAAGAGTCAATAGAGGCAGCTTTCAAAACTGGTTTGCCTTCGAGTTTTTTACGAAACTCTTTGATCACCTTAGCAGGCGTATTGCCAATCTCTTTGGAGAATATAACCCCTGAGAAACCGTGCAATGTCTTGAATAAAGGAGTGTAATCAACCGCCGTGTTTTTCTCCAGTGCTTTGCGGATAAGGGTGTTTTTATATACTCTATATTCCACACCGCTCTTGAAACACATTCTTCTAAAAGTATTTACCTGGCCAACCGTGAAACCGGATGCATCGGTAATATAGAAGTGGGTGTTGTCAGCAAACTTCGCCGTGAGCTCGTCTATAATTTGTTCTTTTTCTTCTCTGGTCATGTCTTTGATAGCTTAAATGCCAGCAACTGAATTTGTGTCAATTGTAATTCCCGGACTCATCGTTGTAGACAACGTGATACGCTGGAAGTAAGTACCCTTTGCAGAGGCCGGTTTGAGCTTCGCGACAACATTGATCATCTCTGCTACGTTGTCCCGGATTTTATCGGCCGGGAAGGAAGCTTTTCCGACACTAACATGGATGATACCTTGTTTATCAATTTTGAAGTCGATCTTTCCGGCTTTTACTTCTTTCACCGCTTTGCCTACTTCGAGTGTAACAGTTCCTGATTTTGGATTTGGCATGAGGCCTCTTGGACCAAGAATTTTACCCAGTTTACCAACCTTAGCCATGACTGTTGGAGTACAGATGATAACATCTATATCCGTCCATCCACCTTCAATCTTTTGGATGAATTCGTCTAACCCAGCGTACTCTGCCCCTGCGTCTTTTGCGTCTTGCACCTTATCGGGTGTGCAGAGCACCAGAACACGTACGACTTTACCAATACCATGTGGCAATGCCACAACGCCTCTCACCATTTGATCTGACTTCTTAGGATCAACCCCTAAACGAATGTCAACGTCCACGGAGGAATCAAACTTTGTGAAGGTAATCTCCTTTATAAGCTTTGAAGCATCTTCGAGAGAATACTCCTTCTCAGGACTGTATTTCGCAAGGACTGCTTTTCTGTTTTTAGAAATTTTCGCCATCGCTTTAATTATTTATCCCAAGGGGGTGTACCGGATACAGTAATACCTAAACTTCTCGCAGTTCCCGCCACCATTTTCATAGCTGATTCAACTTTGAAAGCATTGAGGTCAGGCATTTTTGTTTCTGCAATAGTCTTTACTTGATCCCAGGTGATAGCGCCAACCTTAATTCGGTTAGGCTCTGCGGATCCTTTTTGTTTTTTACCAGCATCTAAAATTAACACAGCAGCAGGAGGAGTCTTGATTACGAAGTCAAATGACTTGTCGTTGTAAATACTAATCAAAACTGGCAATATCTGCCCTTGCTTATCCTGGGAACGTGCGTTGAATTGCTTGCAAAAGTCCATGATGTTCAGACCCTTGCTACCCAACGCAGGCCCTATGGGAGGTGCAGGATTCGCCTGGCCGCCTTTAACCTGTAATTTCAGATAACCTATAATTTGTTTTGCCATGTTATCTTAATCTAACTTTTCAACCTGCATGTAACTTAATTCGACAGGTGTGTTCCGGCCGAAAATTTTCACCATTACATTGAGTTTCTTTTTGTCTTCAAAAATCTCCTCAACTGTTCCAGTAAATCCGCTGAATGGACCATCCATTACTTTCACGGATTCACCTTTAATAAAGGGTGTGTCGAGTTTTTCCTCGAATTCGTCAATCTCATCAACTTTACCGAGAATCCTATTCACCTCTGATTGACGAAGAGGAACTGGATCCTTGGAAGCCCCGGTGCCGTTGTTACCGAGAAACCCAATCACGCCCGGAATGCTATTGACAGCGTGGTGAGCTTCCCCGTTGGAGAGATCTGCGGAAATAAGAACATAGCCCGGAAAGAAATTTCTTTCTCTCACACGCTTCTTACCATTTCTCATTTCATATACTTTTTCAGAAGGGATCAACACCTGCGGGATAAAATCCGTAAGCTTTGAGCGTTCAATCTCAGTTTCCAGGTAGGATTTAACCTTTTTTTCCTGGCCACTGACGACCCTGAGAACATACCATTTCAGCTCGCCCATTACCTTCTGCATTAAAATTCTTTGTAAAACCACTGAAGGCCGGTCTTGAAAACCCAGTCAATAGCACCGATAACCAGGGCGAAAATGGTGGAAGCCACTAACACGAGGATAGCGCTACCTTGCAATTCGCTGTATTTGGACCAAGTCACCTTGTTCTTGATCTCATCCCAGGATTCTGTGACATAGGTTTTTAACTTCACCATTGATTTAATTTTTACACCGGTGAACTCCGACGAGTCGGAGCAAGCCACCGTAATTTATTTTTTGCGACTACTTTGTGGGATTGCCCTAGGTAGTTCGATCTTTCTTTTCTTGCACGGGTGGAGAGACTCGAACTCCCAGCCAACGGTTTTGGAGACCGCTACTCTACCAATTGAGCTACACCCGTTTTTGGTTCTAAATTCTGGCCTGTTGACCCTGCTTTAGCGGTAACGACTCAAACTCTTGAGCCGCACCCATGTACCTCAGCCCAAAAGGACTGCAAAGGTAAAACAATAGGCCAGAAAACAAAAGCGTTTCTGAAAATTTTCAGAAACGCTTTGTGTATTGAATATCAGATAATTAGTCTAGGATTTCAGTTACCTGACCTGACCCAACCGTCCGGCCACCTTCGCGTATCGCGAAACGAAGACCTTTCTCCATAGCTATCTTGTTTATCAACTCTACTTCAATAGAGATGTTATCACCAGGCATAACCATTTCTACACCTGCAGGAAGTTTGCACTCACCCGTAACGTCCGTTGTACGAAAGTAGAACTGTGGACGGTATTTGTTAAAGAAAGGTGTGTGACGACCACCTTCTTCTTTGGACAATACATAAACCTCTGCCTTGAATTTAGCGTGCGGCTTAACGGATCCGGGTTTACAGATCACCATTCCCCTACGGATTTGCTCTTTTTCAATACCACGGAGAAGGAGACCAACGTTATCGCCAGCCTCACCTCTATCGAGTATTTTACGGAACATTTCAACTCCCGTAATAGTTGATTTCAGGTTTTCAGCACCCATCCCCAGGATTTCTACCGAATCACCAGTATTTACTATACCCCTTTCAATTCTACCCGTGGCTACCGTACCACGGCCCGTGATCGAGAATACATCTTCCACAGGCATCAGGAAATCTTTGTCGATCAAGCGAATAGGAAGCGGGATGAACTCATCAACAGCCTTCATCAGTTCTTCAACTTTTTCAATCCACTTAGGCTCACCGTTAAGTGCACCAAGTGCAGAACCTCTGATCACCGGCATTGTATCACCCGGGAAGCTATAATATGACATAAGTTCTCGGACCTCCATCTCTACAAGATCTAACAACTCTAAGTCGTCAACTAAGTCAACTTTGTTCATGAATACAACAAGTGCAGGTACACCTACCTGACGAGCCAAAAGAATGTGCTCGCGCGTTTGCGGCATAGGCCCGTCAGTAGCGGCTACCACGAGGATGGCTCCGTCCATTTGGGCTGCCCCTGTAACCATGTTCTTCACATAGTCGGCGTGACCTGGACAGTCTACGTGCGCATAGTGTCTGTTTACAGTAGAATACTCAACGTGTGAGGTATTAATCGTGATACCTCTTTCTTTTTCTTCAGGAGCGTTATCAATAGAAGAGAAGTCGCGCATTGAAGCGAGTCCTTTAGCTGCAAGAACTTTTGTGATTGCAGCCGTAAGTGTGGTTTTACCGTGGTCAACGTGACCGATAGTACCAACATTTACGTGTGGTTTCGAACGATCAAATGTTTCTTTTGCCATATTTGAAAATCCCAGTTAAAAGTTTAAAGTATAGTGTTTAATAATTAAATGTTCCTAATTAAATTCTTCTTCCTCCGGGAAGAAGAACTACACCCTAAACATTTTAAGCCTTTCGAATAAGGGGTTGCTTACGCTTATTTTTTACTTCTCTTGACTGCCAAGATTCGCTACGTCTTAGACTTTGTCATTAATATCCTGCCACATTACTTTCCGTGCCGCCTAATTACATGCTTTTCAGCTTCGCTCAACCATTCAATCGAGCTGTTGATGAGGATTGAACCCGCCAAGGCGGGGCAGGCTCACGACCAATTCAATTCTTTAAGCCATCAGCCATTCAATCGAGCTGTTGATGAGGATTGAACTCACGACCTCTTCCTTACCAAGGAAGTGCTCTACCACTGAGCTACAACAGCTTACTTCCTGGCATCAGGATCCGGCAATTGCTTCGGGTCCCTTCCTTCCCAATGCCCCTAGGCCCAAGGCCTGAAATGAGCGGGAGACGAGGTTCGAACCCGCGACCTATAGCTTGGAAGGCTATCGCTCTACCAACTGAGCTACTCCCGCATTTTTATCACTAAAAGAACACCGCGTCTTATAGCTTGGATCCGCCGCGGCGGACTACCAACTGAGCTACTCCCGCATTTTTATCACTAAAAGAACACCACGTCTTATAGATTGGATCCGCCGCGGCGGACTACCAACTGAGCTACTCCCGCATTTTTATCACTAAAAGAACACCGCGTCTTATAGCTTGGATCCGCCGCGGCGGACTACCAACTGA